>Ga0256839_1002179_pt1 | contig 22345 bp, 19 predicted proteins | sample 354166metaG_FD_185968 | JGI IMG/M metagenome (GOLD analysis project Ga0256839, IMG submission 185968) | Hydrothermal vent microbial communities from Mid Atlantic Ridge, Atlantic Ocean - 354-166 | ecosystem: Environmental > Aquatic > Marine > Hydrothermal vents | place: Atlantic Ocean: Mid... | reverse complement strand
ATTAACTTTCCCATAAACACGTGCTTCACCCTCTATTAGCCCATATCTAAAATTACTTCTATCACCATTTATCTCCCCAATAGCAGGAACCAAATTGTGCATGTCAGCTTCCATCTGTTTGAACTTCATATTGGTGTTTCGGCAGGTCATTCTTCCCCCATTTTGCCAACACTTTAACTGATGTCCAAAATGCCAAGCAGGAACAATGTGTTCCCACTCAATACGCTCTGAGCGATTTTTATTTTTACGATAGTGAAAGCCACAAGTTCGAGGTATGGGGATGAGTTTTTTCTCTTTAATCGTATATTTACAATCTGAATAGAATGCTTTTTGATGTGTAGGGTAGATTTTGGTCGCTAAAATCCGTTTCGATTTTCCAAAAGAGTATCGACTTCGTTTGGCTGAAAAGACCTCATCGTCAATGGTAGCAACATCTTCATCAAAAAGGTCACCATCTTGTTGCATCAAGTATTCATGACCATCTACCATAATTTTTTTAAGCAACTCCCCTGAACTGCTCTCAAAAAAAGCGTTAACATCTGAAGCACTAAAGAAATTTTGAGCTTCATCATTTTCAAACTTGTTATCTTTCAAAGAGAAAAGCAGTGTACCAAACAGAGATAAGAGTACTATTATTTTTTTCATTTCATAGTATAGCTAACATTCAACACCGAAACCAAGGCATTAATGGAGGCATAGAAGATATTTACCCCAATACCCATTCCATAACTAACTTCATTATAAATTTTAATCCCATTCTCAATCTCAAAAATGCTATAATCTCAAAACTATTGTAAGTGACAGAAATGCTAAAAATTCTATCTCCATATTTTTTTAAAGACTACCCCTTATTTAAATCGCAAAAAGTAGAAAAAATTTCATGCCTTAAAACGCAGGGGCATTGTAATGTAAACTATGTTATTCAGACTAATAAAGAAAAATATCTTCTACGACAATTTAAATATCAACGTGATCGAAAATCTGAATTTCAGATTCAAAACTTAGCCCATAAGAAGAGGGTAGGGGCAAAAGCCTTGATTTTAGATGAGACAAAACAGCTAATGATATGTGAGTTTATTGAGGGAAAGCATCAGCAAAAACTTAAGCAAAAAAATCTTAAAAAATTAGCCATGTTGTTAAGAAAACTTCATAAGATAAAAATTCGACAACAGCCCAATGACTTTAGAAATGCATTTAAATATAAAGATAAAAAAGTACAAGAGGCTTTCAAAATCATTAAGACTTTTAAACCTGAATATGTCTTAGGACATAATGATTTACACCCTAAAAACATTCTCTTTGGCAAAAAGATACAGTTCATCGACTGGGAGTATGCAGGAAAAACTGATAGATACTTTGATTTGGCTTCGATTATTATTGAGTATAAACTGAATAAATCAGATGAAAAAACTTTTCTCTATAACTATTTTTTACGACATGAACGTGTTAATTTTAAAAAACTTGAAGCATTTAAAGTGGTTTACCAAATTTTGTGGACGCTCTGGTTTGAGAAGTTGGAGCGTGGGGAGATAGATGAGGTTTAGCAAAAGGTACTTTAAGTGGTGTACCTTTTGATTTGGGGTTTTACCCTAACAGACGCTCATACTCAGGATTTTTTTCTACAAAGGCGACAATATACGAACAAGCAGGTTGCATTTTAAGCCCTTTGGCTTCAAGTTCTTTCATGACCCCAATACAAAGCTCTTTTGCAATACCACGACCACCAAGCTCTTTGGGTACAATGGTATGTGTTAAGTGTAAAACATCTCCCTCTTGTGTGTACTCAATATAAGGTTTAAAACCCTCTATGTGAAACTCATATTTGTTTTCAGCTTCATTGTGAATTAGTTCATGATTGGACATGATATTTCCTTTATGTTAAAATAGAAGTGTTGATAAGTTTAGCAGTTAGAAGCTTTATGAAGCGTTTAAAAAAGTAAAAGCAACTCAATGCTTTTACTTGTTGAGAAATTATTAACGTTTAGAAACAATGTCTTTCATAACAAATGACGCATGGTTAAATGCTAAGGCAATACTTCCTTGGTCAGTTACCACATCACCAATGGTGTAAAGACCTGGAATATTTGTCTCCATTGTCTTTTCGTCCATAAGAGGCTCATCCCATTTTCCTGTCTCAATTTTTGAGTTAACCAAGAAATCTTTTGGACTTGTTCCACCAAGAGCATAAACAATTCTCTCATAAATTTCAGATGAACCATCGGTAAAGTTTACTTTTACTCTCTCTTCACCCTCATCACCATCTGCTTCAACACTTTCAACATCTACACCCATTTTGTTAAGAAGTTTTCCATTGTCAAGATACTTCATGGTCATCTCAGTGTTGATTGGATTCATTCTTGTAATTTCAGCTTTTCGGTAGTTAAGTGTTACAGTACAATCTTGCATATCTTCAAGCTCTACTAAACCATAAGCGTACTCACCAGCAGTATCTCCACCACCAACAATCATAACACGCTCACCATTAACTACTTTTGAAAGGTTAAAGTTTAATCTTGGTCTGATTGCTTTAGGAAATTTGTATCCTGGTTTGTTTGGTTTACCCATTCTTCCCACAGAGACAATGACATTTTTGGCTTTAACAATGTTGTCTTCGCTTAATTTAACGACAAAAAGACCATCTTCACCTTTTTCAACATTCCAAATCTCGGTGTTGTAAACAAATTTATCTAAAACACCATGACTCGCTAACAAATCATCCATCTGTTGAATATATTCCTCTTTAGAACACTCTTCAAAAGAGACATTTCCCTCAAATTCAGCTTTTCTACCCATCCAATCTTTGTCAACTCTTTTACCTTTTTTGTAAAATTTATGAATCATGTCATTGTGCGTTGCTGCTTTGTCGATAACAATGATATTGTCAATCCCTGCTAATTTTGCCTCGATGGCTGATGCCATTCCCCCAGGTCCTGCACCAATGATTGCGATGTCTACTATTTTTTCTGAAGCCATGTATATCTCCTTAGATATTTACGTAAAATTTTTAAGAATATATCACGTAAATGTTTAGTTCTTAGTATGTAATAATAGTAATATATAAATCAAGCTTATTATGAGTATAAGCGTAACAATGGATATTTTTTAGATTATTTTAAGCTTCTCAAACGTGTTTAAAATTTACACACCTTACAAATGAAATAGGCATAGTTATTAAGCTTTTGCGACACTATTAAGTCCATCTTAGCTATCCTCTTTGTAAATTTAGTCTATTCTCTTCTGCGAAGTGATAAATTAAAGAAACAGCTTAGGAAAAAACAATGAGTGAAGTACAAATAGTAGAAAACATGGTTGACATCACAATTGATGGCGTAGTATGTAAGGCTAAAGAGGGGGAGTATGTTCTCAATGCTGCAAGAGCAAATGATATATTTATTCCTGCTATATGCTATCTGACACGATGTTCTCCAACACTTGCCTGTCGTATCTGTCTGGTTGAAGTGGATGGGAAACAGGTCTACGCTTGTAACTCTAAAGTAAAAGAGGGCATGAACATTACGGTTGATACCCCCGATATTTTAGCAGAACGTCGAGCGATGATGGAGGTTTACGATGTAAACCACCCTCTTCAATGTGGTGTTTGTGACCAAAGTGGTGAGTGTGAGCTTCAAAACTATACGTTAGAGTTACAAGTTGACTCTCAATCATATAGTATTCCTGATACCAAAAGAGAGACTACCAACTGGTCATCGGTTTTACATTATGATCCAGGTTTATGTATTGTCTGTGAGCGTTGTACCACCATCTGTAAAGATATGATTGGTGACGCTGCGATTACTACAGCAAAACGTGGTGGCGAAGCTTTAGACAAATCTTGGAAAGACAATATGCCAAAAGATGCTTATGCCATGTGGAATAAGCTTCAAAAATCGGTGATTGCTCCAAGTAACGGAACAGGTTCTACTGATTGTTCTGATTGTGGTGAGTGTATTTCGGTCTGTCCTGTTGGGGCATTGGTAAGTAGAGATTTTGTCTACACCTCAAATGCTTGGGATTTAAAACGAATCCCTGCTGTATCAGCACACTCTTCTGATGGTTTTGCAATCTACTACGAAACAAAACCAGCAGCCATTGAAGATAGACGTGAAAAAATCTTCCGTGTCACCAATGAGTGGAACTTTGTCTCTTTAGATGGTGCGGCACGATTTGGGTATGATTTTGAAAACCAAGATGTTAGCAAAGATGAAACAGCATTTAAAGCTGCGGTGGAAGCGATGAACAAAGCTGAGACCATTCGTTTTAACTCGGTAATCACCAATGAAGAGGCATTAATGCTTCAAACATTAAAAGAGAAAAAAGGGCTTAAACTCTATAACCCAGAAGTAAGACCTTTCCAAAACTTCTTAAAGCTTTACAATGAAGCCTCTGGAGCTTCTTTATATAATGGAACAACTGACACCGCCTTAAAGTGTAACTTTGTGGTCTCTGTGGGTGGGGCATTACGTAATGATAGCCCTGGAATGAAATATGCTTTCAATAACATCCAAAAGATGAATAAAGGAGCGGGGTTGTACTTCCACCCTGTGGCAGACAAACTCATTCCTACTTTTGGTAAAACCGTTGAGACATTTACGCATAAAGCAGGACTTGAAGAAGCGACACTCTACCTATTGCTTGAACTATTTGCTGATGCAGACAAATTACCATCTGATGTCAAAGATTATTTGGCTGAATTGGGACGGGATAATCTCATCAATATGTTAGGTGGCGATGCTGATGCCTTTAACAAAAACTTTGAGAAGATGATGAAGAAAAAAGATAGTTTTGTCTTGATGGTAGGTGAAGACTACTATGGTCATGCCAAAGCTGAAAATCTTGCAAAACTGATTGTACTTCTTGAAGAGACAGCAGGTTTCCAAGTAGTAATGAACCCACCAAAAGCAAATGCTTTAGGAGTAGCACTTATCTGTGACCTTGATGATGAAGCTACGGGTTATACAGTTGGGTACAATGAAAATGGTGACTTTAGACTCTCTGCTCTTGGTGATGCAAAAGGTGACAGCAATGTTTTAGATATGCCTGCGATGAACCAACAAGAGGGAACATTTACCACACTTTCTAAACGTGTTGTTCCTACCAATGTGGCACTTGAATATAACGGTTATGTTCTCAATGACCTTATGGCTGAATTGATGGATGCACCAAGAGAGACCATTGAATGGACACCTCACTTGCCAACAGACAAAGGCTATCAAGCAATGGCATTTGATGATATGCTCAATACCTTTGACAATGCAGGACGTGATAACCGTGGTTATTTGCTGAACGTGACTTATGATGAAGTTGAACTTCCAAAAGTAGATAAGTTTGATGAAGCCGATGGGCTTGATGGTGACATTGTTTACCGATGTAATCCTCCAAGACAATTTAGTGATTTTTCTGACAAAGCACACCAAATCTTTGAGCCATTTGGTCTTTATGCGAGTGAAGATCGTGCTAAAGAGCTTGGTGAGAAAGCAGAGATTCTGTTTAAAAATGGAAAAATCACGGTAGATGTAATTGTTGATGCAAAAATGGAAGGTGACATTGTGGCACTTTCCGACTTTAAATCAGCTCAAAATGTTTATGAGCTATTTGGTGCATCACGTTACCAAAAAGTAACAATTAGGAAGGCGTAAATATGGTTTCAACAATATTTTTGACAGCAACAGCACTACCTGAAGTAATATGGATTGGTGTTATCATCAAAGCGGTGCTTATTTTAGCCGTGATTGCAGCCATTGCAGGATTTGGTACTTATATTGAGCGAAAAATCTTGGCATTTATGCAACGACGATTAGGACCTCAACATGTAGGACCTTTTGGACTACTTCAACTTGCAGCCGATGGGATTAAACTTTTTACCAAAGAAGATATTATTCCTCAACATGCTAACAAGTTTATTTTTTCCATTGCCCCTGTAATTACGGCTGCGACGGCATTTATTGCTTTAGCAGCAGTCCCTGTATTTCCAGATTTCACTATTCCTTTTACTGATATTTTAGTGCCTTCAATCGCTTCAGATATTAATGTAGGAATTCTATTTGTACTAGGAATGATGGCTGCGGGTCTTTATGGACCACTTCTTGCTGGTATGTCACAAGGGAACAAATGGGGGATTATCGGAAGTGCTAGAACAGCCATTCAGTTTCTCTCTTATGAAGTAGTAACAGGACTTTCAGTATTAGCACCTATTATGATGGTTGGTTCATTGTCTTTTGTTGATTTTAACGATTACCAAACTGATGGATTATGGTTGGTTGTCTATCAACCTATTGCTTTTGTTCTCTTTTTAATCGCAGGATTTGCTGAGACAAACAGAACACCATTTGACCTTTTGGAACATGAAGCAGAGATTATTTCTGGTTATGTAACAGAGTATTCAGGTATGCGATGGGGACTCTTCTTTATTGGTGAGTACGCAAACATGATTACCATTGGGGTAATTGCTTCTATTGTTTTCCTTGGTGGATACAATGACTTCTTATTTATTCCAGGTTGGATTATGATTATTGGTAAAATTGCCTTCTCATTCTTCTTCATGTTATGGGTAAGAGCAGCGTGGCCTCATGTTAGACCAGACCAACTCATGTGGTTGTGTTGGAAAGTTTTAATGCCATTGGCCGTGATTAATGTACTTATCACTGGTTTAGTGATTATGATATAAGGGATAGAGATGAGTTTAGAACAATTTAAAAACAGAAATGTTGGAACACAGAACTATGTGAAATTAGATTTAGACCATAGCCCAACCACAGGTTGGTGTCAGTTTAAACAAGTAGTCAAGAGAACCTTTAAGCCAGAACTTTTTGTGGGGCTTGGGGTGACATTTAGAGAGATGGTCAATGCCCTTTTTAGAGGAAAAATGCATACGACACAGTATCCATTTGAAAAATTACCAATCTCTCCACGTTACCGTGCCATTCACGACATGCTCCGTCTCTTAGAATCAGGGAATTACCGTTGTATTGGGTGTGGATTGTGTGAAAAAATCTGTATTTCAGACTGTATCTCTATGGAGACAAAGTATGATGAGAATCAACGTAAAGAGGTCTCTGAATATACCATTAACTTTGGTCGTTGTATCTTCTGTGGATATTGTGCAGAGGTTTGTCCTGAGTTAGCCATTGTTCATGGTGGACGTTATGAAAATGCTTCAGAGCAGAGAGCTTCATTCTCTTTGTTTGAAGATATGTTAACGCCAATTGACCAATTAAATTTACAACAAGAGTATGCAGGATTTGGTGCGATTAGCCCTAACGCTGATGAAAATGTTAAATCTACGCCATTAGCGTACTAAAAAGGAGAAGATAATGTATGAAACGATAGCCTTTTACACGTTTGCGATTTCAACAACAATTTTGTTTTTGATAACCGTAATGAGTAAAAATGTTCTTTATGCCATGACAGCCTTAGCTTCTGGTATGGTGATGATTTCTGGATTCTTTTTCCTTTTGGGAGCAGACTTCTTAGGAGTTGTTCAACTAATCGTCTATGTGGGAGCTGTAATGGCACTCTATGGATTTGCCATGATGTTTTTTGATGCGACCAGAGACATTAAAGAGAAGCATCAAAATCCAGCACTTGTATTTTTATTGGGTGGATTAATGGCATTAATGTTTGTGGTTATATTTTCAGCCCCAATCATTGGAGACAATGTTCAAGCACTCTATCCTATTGTAGAGGGTGTAGGAAATGCCCAAGCAGTAGGAATGGTACTTTTTACAAAATATCTAGTGCCATTTGAAGTAGCAGCACTCATGCTACTTGTGGCGATGATTGCAGGGATTATCTTAGCAGGTAAGAAGATGGATTACTCATTAACCACTTCAGAAGCTGCGGATGAAGAGATAAATGTAGAAGAGAAGCTTCAAGCAGATATTGAACGTGAAAAGGGAGAGGCATAATGTTAGAAATTGGTGTAAATCACTACCTCATACTTTCGGGAATACTTTTTAGTATTGGGTTTATGGGAGTCTTAAGAAGAAAAAATCTTCTCATGCTCTTCTTTGCAACCGAAGTGATGTTAAATGCTGTAAATATTGCTTTTGCAGCAATTGGAAATTATTATGGTGACTTATCTGGGCAGATGTTTGCCTTTTTCGTCATCGCAGTTGCCGCTTCAGAAGTGGCTGTTGGATTGGGACTATTGATTGTACTTTACAAAAAGTATGGTTCATTAGATCTTGATGTTATCTCATCAATGAAAGGTTAGAAAATATGGAAACTTTAGTATATATTGCACTTTTTTCCCCTTTTGTTGGGTCACTTTTTGCAGGACTGTTATTTGGTAATAGTCCAAGAAAAATGTTTACAGGTTGGGTCGCTTCAGCACTTATCTTTGTAACATTTGTATCGTCAGTTACCTTAGCCTATCATGTCGCTACGGTAGGTGCAATTCATGTTCAAATGATGGACTGGATTAGTGCTGGAGACTTAAGCATACCGTTTGGTTTTGTGATTGATCAAATTTCAGTAACCATGATGGTCGTTGTCTCTTTGGTTTCAACCATTGTTCACATCTATGCCACAGGCTACATGGATCACGACAAATCTTACAACAGATTTTTTGCCTACCTCTCAGCATTCGTTTTTGCCATGATGATTTTAATCATGTCTGATAACTTTGCAGGACTGTTCATTGGTTGGGAAGGGGTTGGTGTCTGTTCATGGTTACTTGTTGGTTTTTGGTATCATAAAGCAGATAGACCTTTTGAAGAAAATCCTTCAATCTCTCCTTCATGGGCAGCCAACGAAGCGTTCATCATGAACCGTGTGGCTGACCTTGGAATGTTAGTTGGTATCTTCTTAATCTACTGGAACATTGGTTCGCTTCAATATGATGTTGTTTTTGATGCCATGCCACATTTAGCAGATGGGATTTTAGTCTCGATTGCCATTGCACTCTTCATTGGGGCAATGGGTAAATCAGCACAGTTCCCACTACACACATGGCTTACCGATGCAATGGAAGGTCCTACACCTGTTTCGGCACTTATTCACGCAGCGACCATGGTAACAGCAGGGGTTTTCTTGGTGATTAGAGCCAATCCATTGTACTCATTAGAAGCCGTTCATGGAGTGTCGATGTTTATCGCCTCTTTGGGAACATTTGTGGCATTCTATGCAGCTACCATGGCATTGATTGCTCGAGACATTAAACGTATTGTTGCACTTTCAACCTTGTCACAACTAGGGTATATGTTTGCGGCTGCTGGACTTGGAGCTTACTGGATTGCACTTTTCCACTTGGCAGCTCACGCTTTCTTTAAAGCATTACTCTTCTTGGGTGCTGGTAACGTCATGCACGCAATGGATGATGAGCTAGACATCTTCAAAATGGGTGGACTTAAAAATGCGATGAGAGGCTCTTACATCTACATGGGAATTGCTTCATTTGCCTTAGCAGGTCTTCCTATTATGGCTGGATTCTACTCTAAAGATGCCATTATTGAAACAGCATTTAATGAGGGAACTTACATTATTTGGGGCATGTTAGTAATTACTGCTGGTATGACCGCGTTTTATTCATTTAGACAAGTATTTTTCTCATTCCATGGTGAAAAACGTTATGAAGCTTTAGGTTTCCACCCTCACGATATGTACAAATATGTACTCATCGCCATGGCACCATTGGCAGCTCTTGCTATCTCATTTGGTTGGTTTATGGGTTACTATAAAGATTTCATCTATGGACTTAATGAAACAGTTCAATATGAGATGAGTCACACCACACACCATTGGGCTTGGTTATTGGGTTCAATAGTTATTGCACTTGCATTAACAGGAATCTTTTTAGCATGGAAAAAGTATGCAGGAGAAGGTGAAAATGCTTGGAAGAGAGATGAAAAGTTTGAAGCTTCATTTATCTACAAGTTATTAGAGAACCAATACTATGTACCTAAGTTCTATGACCAATTTATTGTTCAGCCTTATACCATTGCATCTGCAAAATTTTGGGAATTTGACAAAAAAACAGTTGATGGAACAGTTGATGACTTAGGAAAAGCTTGTTTAAACATTGGAGATACCTCAAGAGGTATGCAAAATGGTAACTTATCATCTTATCTTAATTGGATGGGTGTTGGTGCTATGATTATAGTTATTATTGCTGTAATATCATCGGTAATAGGTTAAGGGAGAATAGATGGACACAATATTAAGTATATTAATATTTTTCCCTGCAATAGCAGGGTTTGTGGGTTTTGGAATTACCAAAGGCTCAGCAAAAATTTATGGTATTGCCGTGGCAACCATAGAGTTGATTTTAGCACTGCTTCTATGGATGCAATTTGATACTAGCAATGCAGGAATGCAGTTTACTGAAAAAGTGGCACTCATTGCTGACTTTGGTATCTCTTATAATGTAGGGGTAGATGGTATCTCTCTCTTTATTGTTGTGATGGCAGCACTCATTACACTTCTGGGAATTATCTTACTTAGACCAGATACCAAGAACATGAAGAACATGATTATCTCTTTATTATTTTTAGAGATGACCATGGTAGGTGTTTTCTTAACATTAGATGCAATTATCTTCTACTTGTTTTGGGAACTCTCTTTGGTACCTATGCTCTACATTGTGGGTGCATGGGGTGGAAAAGACAGAGTATACGCTGCTGTTAAATTTTTCCTCTATACCTTTGCAGGTTCATTGGTAATGTTAGTAGGTCTTCTTGCGATGGCATATCTTTATCATCAAGCCAATGGTGTTTGGTCATTTAGTATTTTAGATTGGTACACCTTACCACTAACAGAAGACCAACAGTTTTGGCTCTTTTTAGCGTTCTTTGCTGGTTTTGCCATCAAAGTACCAATGTTCCCTTTTCATACTTGGTTGCCTTGGGCGCATGGTCAAGCACCAACAATCGGTTCAGTTATTCTAGCAGCCGTACTACTTAAAATGGGAACTTACGGTTTTGTAAGATTCTCATTGCCAATTTTACCAGATGCTTCGGTGACGTTTATTCCGTTAATTATGGCACTTTCACTCATCATGGTTATCTACACTGCCATGATTGCCTTTGCACAAAAAGACATGAAGCAAGTCATTGCTTACTCTTCTGTTTCACACATGGGGATTATCATGCTTGGGGTATTTGCAATGAATGCTGAAGGTCTTGGTGGTTCGGTCTTCTTAATGCTGTCTCATGGTATCGTCTCTGGAGCATTGTTTATGCTTGTGGGTGTTATTTATGAGCGAACAGGAACAAAGCTTATGTCTGAATTCGGTGGATTGGCAGCGGTCATGCCAATTTACGCTACGGTATTTGGTTTAATGCTCATGGCTTCAGTAGGTCTTCCTTTGACCATTGGTTTTGTGGGTGAATTTTTAGTCCTCTTAGGATTCTATAAAATTTCAGCTATTGGAACTATTTTGGCAGGAAGTACCATTATTATTGGTTCAGTCTATATGTTAGCCTTGTTTAAAAAGTCATTTTTTGGACCTGTGCGACATGAGAAAAACTTAGCCTTAAAAGATTTAGACAAAAGAGAGCTTACAGCGTTAATTCCATTGGTACTCATTGTGGTATGGTTAGGTGTTTATCCAAAACCGATACTTGGACCAATTGATAACTCGGCAAAACACATCTTAACTCAAATGGAAGCAAAAGCGATTAACCCTGCAACCAAAGAGACCATTATACTTTCTAAAAAGGAGGCAGAATAATGTTAGAACCTGTCAATATTTCCTTAGAGTCCCTAAACCTTGTGACACTAATGCCAATGCTTATTGCCATTGGTGGTGGTCTACTTATCTTATGTATTGATTTATTTAAAGATAATATTCATAAGTCATTCTATGTAGCTTTAACAGTACTTATTTTACTCATTGACCTTATGGTCACTATGGGCTTAAATTTTGGAGTAGAAGAGAAAGGTTTCTTTCAAGTGCTACTCATAGATGGGATTGCTGTCTTATCACAAGCTATTATTTTAGTGGCTTCAATGCTCTTTATTCCTTTGGCATTAACCTCTAAAAGATTTCATGAGTACTCTTACCCAGAGTTCTTTGCCTTGTTTATGTTTATGATAGCTGGTTTCCAGTTTATGGTGAGTTCAGACAACTTGATTTTAATCTTTATTGGATTAGAAACAGCTTCTCTTTCACTCTACACTTTAATAGCAATGCACAATAGAAGTAACTCTTTTGAAGCAGCAGTGAAGTATTTTACCATGGGTGCATTGGCGGCTGGTTTCTTTACCATGGGTTCTGCTATTCTTTATGGAGTTTCAGGCTCTTTAGAGTTAAATCAAATTGCCACAGCAATTTCAGACCGTTTGAATGAACCTGGGATTATGATTTTACTTCTTGGTGGAGCAGGATTATTGTTAACGGCATTTGCCTTTAAGCTCTCTTTATTCCCTTTCCATACTTGGGCTCCTGATGTTTATGAAGGGGCTTCAGCACCATTGGCAGGGTACATGTCAGTTGTGCCTAAAGTAGCAGCTTTTGTGGTCTCTATGAGAATTTTTGAAATGTTCATTAACCTGCAAATTGAGTGGGTACAGAGTATGATTATCTTCTTATCGGTAATTACAATGACACTTGCAAACCTTATGGCACTGGTACAAAAAGATGTTAAGCGTATGTTAGCCTACTCTTCCATCTCTCATGCTGGTTTTGTTATGGTTGCCATTGCCTTAGCAACAGATAAGTCAAATACAGGTGTATTCTTGTACTATACACTCTTTATGTTTACGAACCTTGGAGCATTTACCATGTTGTGGGTAAGTCGTCATAAAGACAGAGTTCACCATGAACGTTTTGACCACCCTTATGAAAAATTTTCTGGAATGATTAAAATCATGCCAATGGGTGCGGTGATTATGGCATTGTTCATGTTGTCTCTAGCAGGTGTACCTCCATTCTCTATATTTTGGGGTAAAATCTACTTGATGTCAGCCACTGTTGATGCTGGGTATTTATGGTTGGCTGTGGTCATGGGACTTAACTCTGCCATTGCAGCGTACTACTACTTAAAGCTCATTGTCTACATGTTCCTAAAAGAGCCTACAGATGCAGTAAAAGAGGAGATTGTCTACTACAACGTCTCTAAACCATTAATGGTTGTTCTTGGTTTTGCGGTATTTGTGACAGTATTCTCTATCTTCATGGTTAATCCATTGATAGACTACATCTCTACCATGCTTCAAGCTTCAAGCTTTGGCATTTAAGCCATTGTTCTGATAGTTTCTATCAGAACAATTTAAACTCCTCTTATTTCTCCTAACTATCTATGTTTTTTAATATATAATTTTTATTTAAAATTAAGTTTATAATTTATTAAAAATTGTATAATCCTTTTTACTATTGATAAAAAATTAAATATGATTTCTGGAACAAAAAATGAATAAAAAAATAGCAATAATCTCTAATTTATCATGGAACTTATATAACTTTCGTCTCTCTTTAATGATTGCCATGAGAGAGGCAGGTCATGAAGTTATCGCCATCGCTCCTTATGATGAATATAGTCAAAAAATTATTGATGCAGGGTTTGAGTTTCATGATATAAAAATGAATGCCCAAGGGATTAACCCTCTTGAAGATTTACAAACAACTTATCACTTTTATCGACTTTTTAAAAAAATATCACCTGATGTAGTCTGTCAATATACCATTAAGCCTAATATCTATGGCTCATTTATGGCAAAAGTTTTAAAGATTGATACTATTAATAATATTGCTGGTCTAGGGACACTTTTTATTAAACAGAATTTTGTGACAACCATTGCTAAATCACTTTATAAGCTCTCTCAATCTAATGCTAAACGTATCTTTTTTCAAAATAGTGATGACTTTAAACTTTTTGTTGAGGGGGGATTGGTGAACGTCAATAGATGTGATGTTTTACCTGGTTCAGGTGTTGATACGAATCGCTTTAAACCCCAAGAGAAAGAGGAGAGTGAGAATATACGCTTTCTATTGATAGCCCGTATGATTTGGGAGAAAGGCATCGCTCAATATGTCGAGGCAGCAAGAGCCATAAGAAAAAGGCATTCCAATGTAGAATTTTGCCTTTTAGGCTTTTTAGATGTAGAAAACCCAGGAGCCATTACCAAAGCACAAATGAATGAGTGGGTAGAAGAGGGTGTTGTAAACTATTTGGGTGTTAGTGATAGGGTTGATGAAGTAATTCATAGTGCTGATTGTATAGTTTTACCTTCTTATTATAGAGAGGGAACACCTAAGACCTTATTAGAAAGTGGTAGTACAGGAAAGCCTATTATCACAACCGATAATGTAGGCTGTAGAGATGTAGTAGACCATGGAATTAATGGCTTTATTTGTGAACCTAAATCAGCCACAGATTTAGAATTGAAAATTGAAATGTTTTTGGCTTTAAGTACTGAAGAAAAGTTGGAAATGGGTAAACAAAGCAGAGCAAAAATTACACGAGAGTTTGATGAAAAAATCGTGATTGATAAATATTTAGAGTGTTTAGTTTAGACTTTTTAATGTAATAGAGGGAAAATAATGGGACAATCAGGTGATAAGATTAATGCCAATAATGCCAATTGGAAATTTAATGGAGATATGGTAGAACATTTTGAGCAACATGTGGAAAAATCTGTACCCTTTTATCTAGAAGGGCATGAACTAATAAAAAATCTTAGTGATTATTTTGTTAAAAATGACTCTATTTGCTATGAATTAGGTTCATCAGTTGGAACACTTTCCTCTAAATTAGCCATACACCATAATAATAAAAATGCAAAGTTTATTGGTATTGAAATAGAAGAAGAGATGCTAATACAAGCAAAATCACGATATAGTAATAAAAATTTATCTTTTCTTTGTGATGATATTGTCACCATGGATTTAGAAAAATCAGATTTAATTGTTTCTTACTACACTATTCAATTTATACATCCAAAGTTGAGACAAGAATTGATTAATAAAATTTATGACTCTTTAAATTGGGGAGGTGCTTTTATCTTGTATGAAAAAGTACGTGCAAATGATGCACGTTTTCAAGATATTATTTCTAATTTATATATGGAATATAAATTAGATAAGGGCTATAAACCTAAAGAAATTATTAACAAAGCAAAAAGTTTAAAAGGAATTTTAGAACCTTTTTCTACTGAAGGCAATATTGAAATGTTAAAACGAGCAGGATTTATTGATATTTTATCAGTACAAAAATATATGAATTTTGAGGGCTTTTTAGTCATTAAATAATATAGAGATAAGGAATTAAATATTTTGAATACTAATAAAAATAATCTACATAATAATCATATGGTATTCCTAATTAACTCTATGGGTGAGGGTGGTGCACAACAAGTCTTACTAAGTTTAGTAGAAGAATATTTATTGTTTGGTATTGAGGTAACAGTTATATCTTTATCTAAAAATAATGTGTATGAACTTCCCTCAAATATAAGAACCGTTTATTTACATGAAGATTATGACCAATCTTCTAAATTATATAAAATATTATTAATTCCTTACTCTGCGTGGAAATTAAAAAAATATGTGAAAGAAAATAATTTAAAAAGTGTGCAAAGTCATCTTTTCCGTGCAAATTTTGTAAATTTATTGAGTAAAATTTTTAAGTCACCTCATTTGGTTCAGGTGGTAAATCATTCTGTTATGTCTCGTTTTATGTATGAAGGAATTTCTGGTAAAATCAATGCTTTTTTTATTAAATTTTTATATCCTAAAGCAGATAAGGTTTTTTATATATCAAAAAGAATGAAAACAGACTTTTTAAGCTATTTAAAGGTACTTGAAGTGGAGAGTAACATTATTTACAATCCCTATAATCTTGATTCTATTGTAGAAAAGAGTAAGATGGAAAGTGATAAATTTACCTTTAATAGGGAAAAACGTTACATCATAACAGTTGGACGGCTTATTTCTCTGAAACGTTTTGAAGATGTACTTCAGGTATTAAGTAAATTAGATGAAAATATAGAATTGATTTTATTAGGTGACGGAGAAGAAAAGCAAGTGTTAATAAAGTTGGCGAATAGATTAAATCTTACTTCTCGGGTACATTTTTTAGGTCAAGTTAAAAATCCTTTTTTGTATATTGCACGTAGTGATGTTTTTGTCTCTTCTTCTTCTGTTGAAGGCTTTCCCAATGTTTTAGTAGAATCAATGGTGTGTGGTACAGCCATTGTTTCTAGTGATTGTATTAGTGGACCACGTGAAATTTTAGCACCGAGTTCAGACCATAATTATCAGCTTAAAAAAGGGATAGAGATGGCTGAATTTGGCATTCTTTATGGCATAGGTGATATTGACGCATTGCAAGAGGCAATAGAGCTTTTATTGAAAGACAATAGGCTAAAAAAAGAGTATGAAGCTAAAGCATTTGAGCAGAGTAAAGAGTTCTCTATTAAAAAGATTGCACAAATTTATAAAGAGGCTTATTTTAAATGAACATAGTTTTTATTTTACCTTCTTTGGAAAAAATTGCTCCTGTAACCGTTATTGTTAATATTATTTCCTTTTTATTGAAAACTAAAGATGCTAACATAATCGTGATGACGCTACAGGGTACGCCTCTTAATAATTATAAAAATGAACTGCTTAAAGAAGGAGTGACACTCTATGAATATACGAGTATTAAGAGTGCTTTCCATGCGAAAGATAAAGCTTTTTGGGAGACTATAGATATCGTACATATTAATAGTTTAAAACCAAATATTTTAGCCTATTTTTTACAAAAAAAGTATCAACATTTAAAATCTTTAGCAACCATTCACTCTGTTGAAAAAATTGATTATGTTCAAAGTAGAGGTTTTCTCAAGGGAAATTTTTCATATAGATTAAATGCCCTAATTTGTAAAAAAAGAGACAGGGTTGTTGCTGTATCCTTAGATGTTTTAGCCTATTTAACAAGCATGAAGATAGATAATGCACTTTGCATTCAAAATGGAATTGATTTTAGAAATTTTAAATCGTATGATGTTAAAAAAGAGACTAAAAGCATTCATCTTGTTCAAGTTGGGGTTTTAAATGTCAATAAAAATCAACTCTATTCTTTACGACTTTTAAAATATCTTTTAAACGGAGGTTTAGATATTAAGCTACATTTTTTAGGAGCGACTAAAGATGAAGTCTATAAAGAAAAACTAGATGAGTATATTCACGCACATCATTTAGCTAATCAAGTCATATTTTATGGAAATGTAGAATTTCTAAAATTAACAGAAGTTTTAAGTAGTAAAGATATTTTACTAATGCCTTCTTATTCTGAGGGATTACCACTTTCTCCTTTGGAAGGTTACTTTTATGGTTTACCTGCAATTACTTCATCAAATGGCGGACTTAAAGAGGTAAATATTGAGGATAAGACAGGTATCTTTGTAGATATTCAGAGTGATGATTCTTTTGAAAAAGTGAAAACATTTATTGGTTCTGGTCGATATAAAGCATTATCTAAAAATTTAAATACTTATGCACTTCAAAAGTTTAATGCTGAAGAGATGAGTAAAAGGTATTATAATTTATATCGTTCTTTACTGGATTAAATAATGTTATTTAATCCAAACTTCTTTATTAAATTTTATTTGCAAGTAGGCATGATAGAGTTGTACAATCAAAAAGTGATAACTTAATCCTACAATACCAAAATAGTAGATAGAGGGATAAAGTAGTATGGAATTTAAAATCATACATCTAAAGGTAATTATTGATAGCTTCTTATTGTCTGATTTGATAATAAGAAGCAAAGAGTAGAGTGGCCCAATGGCAAAGAGTAGTGATACGGAAAATATTTTTAGTAGTGAAGCTGTTTGCTCAATAGGCTTTCCTGAAACTAAGTTGACTATGTCAGAGGCAAAAAGATAGGTTAAAAAAGCAATAATTGCTAAAGCCAATAGATACCATAAAGATATTTTTTTAATCAGTTTATAGTAGTCTGTTTTATGCTCTAAATATTTTTTGGAGAGAAAAGGAAAAATGGCTTTGGTTACAGGACTAAAAAGCTCTTGAATAACAGAAAAAAGTTTGTAGGCTAAAGCATAGTATCCTACGGTTGTGTTGTCAGCCATTAGCCCTAGTACAAAAATGTTCATAGTCGTATAAAAATGTACAGCAATTTGTGAGAGAAAAAGATGCCAACTATTTTTTATTTGAAATATGATGTTTGTTTTTTGGGGTATTTTAAAACCTACATTAAACGCTTTTTTAATATAAAGTAAAGAGCCAAGACCAGCTAGAATGGCTAAAAAACCTTCTATTAGGGGGACAAGAAGATAATCTTCTTGTGTTGTGACGAAAAGTAAAATTAAAACAAGTGAGATAACTCTTTGTAACGTTTTAAAGAGGGTAATAAATTTCATTTTTTCTACACCTTGAAAGAACCATGTTGGAAAAAGAGCATCTCCTAGAACGACTAGAAAAGTATAGAGAAAAAGCGTACTCTCAATGGAGATTTTTTCAAGACTAAAGATTAAGATGATTAAAATAAAGAGGGTAATACCCACAAGAAGTAGTTTAACCATAAGAATAGAGGACAAAATATCACTTAAAGCTGATTTGTCTTCTTTTTGAAGGGCTATCTGTTTTGTGCCTGTAAAATCAAATCCATAGGCAACGGTTGAACGAAAAAAAGCAATGGTTGCAGTGGCAAAAGAGAGTAGTCCAAAATAAGCAATGCCTAAGGTATGAACTAAGTAGGGTAATAAAATTAAAGGGATAAGATATTGCAATCCTTGTAAGGTAAAAAGAGCAAACATATTGGATAAAATCGTTTTTTGTTGGCTATTAATGCTTATCATGAACATCTTCCATCATCTTTATCCATTGTTTAGTAGGAGGGTTTTTTTGAGGTAATAACCACTCTTGATCATGACAGTAATAGATGACATATTTATCACTATACTTTAATGCTTTTTGGAGGGTGCTTTTAATGTCATTGATACCTGAAGTGTTTATTGTATCATATTCTTCATAGGTACTTTTTTGTCCTTTATTAAATACCATAAAGCCAATTTGAATCTCTTCTGACCATGTTTTTCGTTCATTTTTAGGAACGACCCATTGGAAATTTGGGTTTAAGCTATCATTATATTTATCTTTAGCAATATTATGTTTTCTCCATTGATAGGCATAGCCAAAATGTTTGTTTTTACGGTATTTATAGCTCTCCCCCATATCATGCAAGGAACTTAAAGTACCAAGCCCTTGTTTGAGTCCTGTAAAAATTGCACCATGAAGCTCATTTTCACGAGCTAAACCGAGATTAATAACAATAGGATAATCTTTATTGGAATTCGGATGAGAGAGCGAAGGCCCTAAGTACACCAATACGGTAAGTGCAGGATATTTTTTAACCATTGCAGACATAATGTTTTTGAAACGTGATTGTACTTTTTGCGTATGTTGTAAAAAAGTATAATTTAAATTTCGATAAGCATTTTTATCTACCCATGCTTGTTGGCTTCCTTGTTTTTCCCAAGAGGTATATTTTTTAGGTTTTTTGTTGATTTCATCTCTTGTAGGAAATTTAAAGTTTGTCATTTTCTGAGCAGATACACTATAGGGTTCATCATCAAAAACAATACCTTCAAAGTCCAACTCTTTTGCTGCCTTTGCAACAATAGCAAAGTTGTCACTAACTGTTTTCCATGCGTTATCATTCCAAAAATCAGCCGCAAATTCAATGTTGATTTGTAAAAAGTTGTGTTTTTGTTTATAGAGTTTTTTTAAGCCTTTGAGTTCATTCCATACATTCTCATACTTAAGTATGCTTCCTTTTTTCATACATTTATTGGTAAAAGTATCACCAACAACGACAAATCCAGAAAAAGGCAGTTTAGAAATTTTATCATGGTTTTCAATGAAGTTCTTTGGGGTATGTGCAACCCAACTGTTTCCATCAGCTAAAATAAGGTATTTTTCATTAGCAAAGAGTGTAAAACATAGAAAAGAGAGTAAGAGAATTATTTTTTTCATTTTAAAGCTTTTTTCTTTGAATAATAGCATAAGTTTGTTATAATTTGTTTGTTAAATATATTAAATAGGTCTTAAGAATGGTACGTAATTATTATTTAAATTATTTTCTTTCATTGCTCTTTGCCATAACCTTTATCTATTTAATACCATGGACTGAAATCTACGGAGCAGAATTTGCTGATATTTTTAATTATGTAGCGCGATTAAAATATTTAGCCAGAGGTGGATATGAAGGTGAAGTATCTGGTGTTAAATGGCTACTTAGTGAACCCTTATGGAAAATAATTTTTACAAATATTGCTTCAGTATTTTCTGATTATAGGTCTGCTTTATATGGTCTCTCTTTTTTTAGTATTTTTGTTTATTTTTCATTTCTTGTAAAAAGGGTAGAGTTTTATATTGCCATTATATTTTTATTTCAACCCATGGTGATTGATTTAGTCCTTGGGCAAATAAGAAATGCAGTTGCTTTTGCGGTTGTTTTATTGGCTTATGATTTTTATGAAAATAAAAAAGTCAATAATAATTTTGCTTTTTTACTCTTTGTTATAGCAATATTTATACATGTCTCTATTATTGTTTATTATACAATTTATTTTTTATTGTATAAACTAAATGAAAAGGTAGAAGATAAGAAATACTATCTAATAGCCATTTTTACAGCACTTTTTATTGCATTTTTTATGAAATATGGGAGTAATATTGTTTTGTCTTTACTCGGAGACCGACATGCTAACTATGAAGGAATAATACGAGCTAGTTCTCTTAGTTATTCTTTAATTTGGTTTTTGATTGCTTTAACATTGGCAACTTTTGGAGATTTTTCTGAAAGTAAAAAACGTATTTTAGTAGCGTATGTTATTACAATTTTATGTTTCTTTTTCTTCTCTTCTCTTTTAGGAATGTTTGCAGCGCGTTATGTAGCGGTTATTATGCCTTTAACTATTATTGCTATTGGTTATCTTCCAAAACATATTCAACAAGGTACTTATTTAGCTTTATTTCTTTACAATATATTCGCATTTAAGTATTGGTTGAAATTTACAATACTGTAACATTAAATTTTACAACAAGGAGTTTTATGCTTTATTTTAAATGGTTATTAAAACGTTTAATATTTTTTAGAAGAATTATGATTGAATTATATAATCAGATTATTTATGAAAAACAATCACAATTTATTTTACATCCGACGAATGCACATCGTTGCCCTTGTGAAGCGGTACTTTTCTATAGTTTACTTGGGCGGTTCTTTTTTGGCTTTAAAGAAATCTTATCCTTAGTATCTAATAATAAGTTATTTAAAAAAAGTATTTCTCTTGATGGTTTTGATAAATCAATAGATTATAAATCTCTTTATAAAAAAGGAGATAATTCTTATCTGTACCCAAAATCACCAATGATTCAAACTGATAATATAAAAATTGAAGATACTTTTTATGAAAAAATATCACGTTCCTATTTTTTAGCACATCAAGAAGAGGAGTCAAGCAGAGGATTAACACAAGAGTGGAGCAGTATTTCTAAACTTTATCAAAATATTTTTTTTAGTGATAAAACAATTATTAGAGAAAACATAGAAAACTTTCGAGGAGATCCTAAAATTTATAATCAAATTTTTACAAATAATTTTATATATATCTCAAAAGAAGAATCTTATAATAAAAATTATATGAATGCAATTGATTTAGTTTTAGATTATCATAAACAAGCAACGCGAATGGAAAGTCTTTTTTTAGCTTCTTTATCTGAAAGTACAGCAGGAAATCATCTTTGTGTTAACTACAGAGGGAAGAGGCTAAGTAAGGAACTACTCTATCACGCTGTAGTAAGTCATGATATTATTACCCATGTACCAAATTTGAGTAAAGGTGAAAGAGAAATTATTTTAGACATAGGGGCTGGTTTTGGAGGTGTTGCTCGAATACTTAGTTTTTATAGAGAAAATACAACACAAATTTTACTTGATTTACCAGAAACACTGCTTTTAACAGCCTATTATTTAAAAGACAATTTTCCCAATAAAAAAATAGCTTTGTTAGAAGACATTTATCCTAATTTAGATAATTTAGATGAAATTATTCGAGATTATGACTTTATATTAATACCACCTTTTGTATTAAATTATCTCAAAGATAAAAGTGTTGATTTGGTTATGAATACTACTTCATTGGGGTTTATGTCCAAAGATTATTTAGACTACTATTTAAAAGAAACAAGTCGAGTTTTAAAAGATGGAGGATATTTTTATTCACTAAACAGTACCAAAAGTATTGATGGCGGGGTTGGTAGTTATGATTGGGATTATAAAAAAGAGTATTTGACCATAGCTTATGGTTTTGACAACCGTTTTGCTTATCCACAGTGGTTAGGTAAAAAATATAAAACATAAAATTTAAAATTTAAAATTTATATTTTATTAATATT
>Ga0256839_1002178_pt1 | contig 22346 bp, 24 predicted proteins | sample 354166metaG_FD_185968 | JGI IMG/M metagenome (GOLD analysis project Ga0256839, IMG submission 185968) | Hydrothermal vent microbial communities from Mid Atlantic Ridge, Atlantic Ocean - 354-166 | ecosystem: Environmental > Aquatic > Marine > Hydrothermal vents | place: Atlantic Ocean: Mid... | reverse complement strand
GCATAGAGCCGGGCAGCGCGCTCCCGGCGCGCCCGTCTGCGGCGCCACCAGCGCCATGGGGATGGGGGGTTGGTTCCCGGCCCGCCTTCGGTCATAGTGCCCCCGGCGGCGGTTTGGGACGAGCGCGAGGACGGTCGAGCGATGCCTTCCCGTGTCCGCGGGCTTGCATGCGCACTCCTCATCGGTGCGGCGGTGGCGGCCTGCGCGCCCACCCTGCGGGAGCGCGGCCAGCGCCTGGACGAGGAGGCCTTAGCAGCGATCCAACCCGGCGTCACCACGGCGCAGGAGGTCGCGCGCCTGCTGGGTTCGCCGAGCGCGGTGGCGCCCTTCGATCGAAACAGCTGGCTGTATGTGCGCCAGCGCCTCGCCTATCGCGCCTTCCTGCGTCCCAGCATCGAGGAGCAGGAGGTGGTGGTGGTGCGCTTCGACGCCGACGGGGTGGTGCGGGCGGTGGAGCGCCGCGACCTCAGAGACGGGCGCCCGATCGAGCCGGTGGCGGACGAAACCCCGACCCTGGGCACCCAGCTCTCGCTCTGGGAACAGTTGATCGGCAACATCGGCCGCTTCCCGGCCCAGTCGGCCCCGCGCCCGGGCGCGCCGCTGCCTTAAGGCGAGCGGCTGCTCCGCCACGGCGGGCGGTGCGAAACGGGCGGCGTCCCCGCCGCCCGTTTCCCTTGCGCGCTTTTCCCGCCGCTTCGGCGCGCCGCTCCACTCAGCCGGCGGCCGCGGCCAGCCCGGCCAGGAGCAGCAGGGCGACGATGTTGATCACCTTGATCATGGGGTTGATGGCGGGGCCCGCGGTGTCCTTGTAGGGATCGCCCACCGTGTCCCCGGTCACCGCCGCCTTGTGGGCCTCCGAGCCCTTGCCGCCGTGGTGGCCGTCCTCGATGTACTTCTTGGCGTTGTCCCAGGCGCCGCCGCCCGAGGTCATGGCGATGGCGAGGAACAGGCCGGTGACGATGGTGCCGAGCAGCATCGCACCCACGGTGGTAAACGCGGCCCCGCGCCCGGCGATCAGGCTCACCACCACATAGACCACGATGGGACCCAGCACCGGCAGGAGCGAGGGCAGGATCATCTCCTTGATGCCGGCCTTGGTGAGCATGTCCACCGCCCGGCCGTAGTCGGGTTTTTCCTTGCCCTCCATGATCCCCGGTCGCTCGCGGAACTGCCGGCGCACCTCCTCGACGATAGCACCCGCGGCACGCCCCACCGCCTGCATCGCCAGCGAGCCGAACAGGAAGGGCAGGAGCCCGCCGACGAACAGACCGATCACCACGAAGGGATCGGAGAGGGTGAAGTCCACCTTGAGATCCGGGAAGAAGAACTCGAGGTCGTGGGTATAGGCGACGAACAGCACAATGGCGGCCAGCCCCGCGGAGGCGATGGCATAGCCCTTGGTGACCGCCTTGGTGGTGTTGCCCACCGCATCGAGAGCATCTGTGACCTGCCGCACCGAGTCGGGCAGCTCGGCCATCTCGGCGATGCCGCCGGCATTGTCCGTCACCGGACCATAGGCGTCCAGGGTCACCACCACCCCGGTGAGCGCCAGCATGGTGGTGGCCGCCACCGAGATGCCGTAGATGCCGGCGCTCAGATAGGCGAGCAGAATGCCGCCGCAGATCACCAGAACCGGCAGCGCGGTCGCCTCCATGGACACCGCGAGGCCCTGGATGATGTTGGTGGCATGGCCGGTGGTGGAGGCTTTGGCGATGTTGCGCACCGGGCGGTGGTTGGTGCCCGTGTAGTAATCGGTGATCCACATGATCAGGCCGGTCACGAGCAGCCCGATGAGGGCGCTCGCATACACGTTGATGCCGGCAAACGCGCTCACCACGGTCTCGCCCACCCGCGCCTCGTAGACCGGATCGGTGATCCCCAGCACCAGCCAGGTGAAGGGGAACAGCAGCGCCGCCGAGATGCCGGCGGCCCCCCAAAAGCCCTTGTAGAGGGCGGCCATGATGTTCTTGGAGGGGCCGAGCTTGACCAGGTAGGTGCCGGCGATGGAACCGAGCAGACAGACGCCGCCCACCACCAGGGGGTAGACGATCAGCGCCCATTTGGCGTCGCCGGTGAAGAAGATCATGCCGAGCAGCATGGTGGCGACCACCGTCACCACGTAGGTCTCGAAGAGATCGGCGGCCATGCCGGCGCAGTCGCCCACATTGTCGCCGACGTTGTCGGCGATCACGGCGGGGTTGCGGGGATCGTCCTCGGGGATGCCGGCCTCGATCTTGCCCACGAGATCGGCGCCCACGTCCGCACCCTTGGTGAAAATGCCGCCGCCCAAGCGGGCGAAGATGGAGATCAGCGAGGCGCCGAAGGACAGCCCCACGAGCGCCTCGAGCAGGGTCCGCTCCGCGACCCCGAACAGCTGCAGCAGGCCGAAGTAACCGGCCACGCCCAACAGGGCCAGGGAGACCACCAGCATGCCGGTGATCGCCCCGGCCTTGAAGGCCACATCGAGACCGCCCTCGAGCCCCCGCTCGGCGGCCGCCTGGGCGGTGCGGACATTGGCCTGCACCGAGGTGTTCATGCCGATGTACCCGGCCGCCCCGGAGCACACCGCGCCGAGCAGATAGCCGATGCCGACGGCGATGCCGAGGAAGAAGGTGAGCAGCAGGAAGATCACCGCGCCCACGGCCGCGATGGTGAGATACTGCCGGTTCAAATACGCGGTCGCCCCCTCCTGCACCGCCGCCGCGATCTCCTGCATGCGCGCGGTGCCCGCGGGAAGCGCCAGCACCAGCTTGCGGGTCATCACCCCGTAGACGATGCCGCCCGCACCGGCGGCGAGCACGAGCACGTACATGAACCATTCGAGAGCGGACATGTTCCTTTCCCCTGAGTTCCTCGCCGGAGAGGAAAAGGCGCCCGAAGGCGGCCTGCGGCGGACGCGCACTATGGTCGAAAGCCGGCGGTTCGTTTAGCCTCCCCCAGGCGCTCTGTCCACGGGCGAGGAGACGCCCGCAGGCGTTGCCGCAGGCGGCGGCCAGGGAGATCCCTTATGTTCGGCTCCGAAGACCTCGACCAGGCGGCCCGGATCGTCTACCGCCATCTCGCCCCCACCCCCCAATACGTCTGGCCGCTGTTGGCCCGACGCCTGGGCACCACGGTCTGGGTCAAGCACGAGAACCACACCCCGATCGGCGCCTTCAAGGTGCGCGGCGGTCTCGTCTACCTGGCGGTGCTGCGCGCGCGGCGGCCGAAGATCAAAGGCATCGTCTCGGCCACCCGCGGCAACCATGGCCAGAGCCTCGCCTACGCCGGCCGTGCGCTCGGGATCCGGGTCACCATCGTCGTGCCGCGCGGCAACAATCCCGAGAAGAACGCCGCCATGGAGGCCTTCGGAGCGCGGCTCGTGGAGGCGGGGGAGGATTTCGACGCCGCCCGGGAGCATGCCGAGCGGCTTGCCGGTCTGGGCGAGGATCTCATGGCCCCGTCCTTCCACCCGGATCTGGTGCGCGGGGTGGCCACCTATGCGCGGGAGCTGTTCCAGGCGGCGCCCGACCTCGATGTGGTCTACGCGCCCATCGGTCTCGGCTCGGGCGTCTGCGGTCTCATCACGGCGCGCGATCTGTTCGCGCGGCGGGTGGAGATCGTCGGGGTGGTGGCGGAGCGCGCGCCCTGCTACGCGCTGTCCCTGGAAGCGGGACGGCCGACCACCACCGCCAGCGCCGATACCGTGGCCGACGGGCTCGCGGTGCGGGTGCCGGATCCGGTGGCGCTCGAGGTGATGCGACGTGGCCTCGCCCGGGTGGTGACGGTGGGCGAGGAGGAGATTCGGCAGGCGATGCGCTGGTACCACAGCGACACGCACAATCTGGCGGAGGGCGCGGGTGCGGCGGCTCTCGCCGCCGCCTGGAAGGAACGGCACCGCCTGAGGGGGCGGGAGGTGGCGGTGGTGCTGTCCGGCGGCAATGTCGATCGCCACACCTACCGGGAGGTGCTCGCCGGGGATGAGCGCTGACCTCCCGCCGCCGCCGCGGGCGGGCCGCTACCGGGTGATCTACGCCGATCCCCCCTGGCGCTTTGCCACCTGGTCGGAGCGCGGCAAAGGGCGCAGCCCGGAGGCCTGGTACGACTGCATGACCCTCGCCGAGATCCGCGCGCTGCCGGTCGCCTCCTGGGCGGCGGCGGACTGCGTGCTGCTCCTTTGGACCACCGATCCCTGGCTCGAGAAGGCGTTCGAGGTGGTGCGCGCCTGGGGGTTCAGCTACAAGACGGTCGGCTTCGTGTGGGTCAAGCTCAACCCCAGGGCGCCGCGCAGCGGCTGGCGCGAGGAGGATTTCTTCAAGGGGCTGGGTTTCTGGACCCGGGCCAATGCGGAGCTCTGCCTGCTCGCCACCCGCGGGCGGCCGCGCCGGCGTGCGGGCGACGTATCCAGGCTCATCATCAGCCCGAGACGCGAGCATTCCCGCAAGCCCGAGGAAGCCTACCGGCGCATCGAACGACTGCTGGAGGGTCCCTATCTCGAGCTCTTCGCCCGCAGCCGCAGACCCGGCTGGGACGCCTGGGGCCTCGAGGCCGAGGCCTTCGCGGGGAACGCCAGACCCCGGCGCCGCTGGCCCGCCGACCTCAGCCGGCGCAGGTCGGACGATCCCGCAAAGAGCCGCAGGATGGATCCATCCCCGCGCGGCGACGGCGCCGCTTGACGGCCCCGCCGCCGCTTCCTAATTGCTCATGCGCACACGCGCCCAGGTGGCGGAACTGGTAGACGCGCTACGTTCAGGTCGTAGTGGCCGCACGGCCGTGGAGGTTCGAGTCCTCTCCTGGGCACCACATCCGCTCCTCATCCTGGGCACCACATCCGCTCCTCTCCGAGACACCCAATCCGCCTTCGCCGTGCCCGTTCTCCCGCGCGCAACCCAAGGCCTGTGTGTGCCTGCGCGAGCCGTCGTGGTGGTGGATGTGCACGAGCGGATCTGGCTGGGGCGGCAGGATTCGAACCTGCGAATGCCGGAACCAAAATCCGGTGCCTTACCACTTGGCGACGCCCCACCGCGGGAGGAAACTTACGGTGCGGGAGCGCAGCTTTCAATGCCGGGCCCGAGAGCGGGCTTGCGCGTGCCGCCGCTTTCGCCGTAAGCGGCATGGGGCTTTCTGCCTGTGCCCGCAAAGGAGGAGGGTGAGGATGGCGCAAGGACGAGGCCGCGAGCCGGCGGTGCGCACCCTGGCCATGCCCCAGGACACCAATCCTTCGGGTGACATCTTCGGCGGCTGGCTGCTCGCCCAGATGGACATCGCGGGCGGTATCGTCGCCTACCGGCGCGCGCGCGGCCGGGTGGCCACGGTGGCGATCGAGGCGATGAGCTTTCATGCGCCGGTGTTCGTGGGCGATGTGGTGAGCTGCTACGCCGAGGTGCTGCGTGTCGGGCGCACCTCCTTGCAGCTGCAGGTGGAGGCCTGGGTGCAACGCGGCCGCACCGGCGAGGAAATCAAGGTCACCGAGGGCCGGTTCACCTATGTGGCCATCGACGAGGCGCGGCGGCCGCGGCCGGTGCCGCCGCCCTGAGCGCGCTCAGTCCTGGCGGCGCGCGCAGGCGATGCAGGTGGCGATGGTGGGATCGAGCTGCAGGCGCTTGAGCCCGATCGGCTCCCCGCACAGGGCGCACAGCCCGTAGTCGCCTTCCTCGATGGCGCGCAGCGCCCGCTCGATCCGGACCAGCTCGGCGCGCCGGCGCGCCTGCGCCTGCAGCTGGACCGCCTGCTGTTCGAGCGCATCGGCCCGCGACAGCCGTCCCTCCCGGCCGGGATCCAGCTCCACCGGCCGGGTGCTGGAATCCGCCGCCTCCAACAACGCCAGCAGTTCGGCCTGGCGCGCGAGCAACCGCTTGCGGAACTCGGCTACGTCGGGCCTGTCGTCGCTCATCTCCCATCATCCGCCTGCGACCACGTCAGAAGGCCATTTGTGGCACGCCGGCCCGCCGGCGACAAGTCCCAGAGCGGCTCTCCACCTCACAATCCTGGGCGCAGGGCGGGGCTCTGCTTGCGGGGTGTGGCGCCGCCACTATATTCCCGGCCGCCGACGCCGACGGTCCCGAATGTGGGCGATTGGGAATCGGGCGGCGGGGATCTCTGCTGCAGCCCGTGCAGCCTCGTGTGGGAGGGACGCCCGTGCAGCGGGAGATGGTGGTTCTCGACCGGCTCAGCAAACGGTTCGGGCCGGTGGTGGCGGTGGAGGAGGTGAGCTTCCGGGTGGGTAGCGGCGAGGTGTTGGGCTTTCTCGGCCCCAACGGCGCCGGCAAGACCACCACCATGCGCATGCTCACCGGTTTCGTGCCGCCCACCTCGGGCCGGGCCTCCGTGCTGGGCTTCGACGTGGTGGCGTCGCCGCTCGAGGTCAAACGACGCATCGGTTATCTGCCGGAGGGCGCACCGCTCTACGGGGACATGACGGTGCAGGGCTTTCTCCGGTTCGTCGCCGAGGTGCGCGGCTTTTCCGGTCGCGAGCGCGAGCGGCGGGTGGCAGAGGCGGTGGAGCGCACCGCGCTCAAGGAGGTGTTGCCGCAGCCCATCGACACCCTCTCCAAGGGCTTCAAGCGCCGGGTGGGGATCGCCCAGGCCATCCTCCACGATCCCCCGGTGCTGGTCATGGACGAGCCCACCGACGGCCTCGATCCCAACCAGAAATACGAGGTCCGGCGCCTGATCCGTGACATGGCGGCGGACAAGGCCATCATCATCTCCACCCACATCCTCGAGGAGGTGGAGGCGGTGTGCAGCCGGGCGGTGATCATCGCCCGCGGGCGGGTGGTGGCGGACGAGACGCCCGATGCGCTCCGGCGGCGCTCGCGCTGGCACAATGCGGTGCGTATCACCCTGGACCGGCAAGGGGTGGAGCGGCTTTTGGAGGGGGTGCGCGGGCTCGCCGGGGTGGCCGCAGCGGAGGTGATCCGGGAGACGGACGGGCTCGCCGAGGTGGCGGTGTTCGCGCGGAACGGCGACGACATCCTGGGAGCGGTGCGGGCCCGGCTCGAGGCGCTGGCGAGTCCGGTGCGGGAAGTCACGGTGGAACGGGGTCGACTGGACGAGGTGTTCCGGGAGCTCACCACCGGTCGGACGTGATCCCTACCCTGGGAGGGAAAGCGGTGCGCGGGATCTGGGTCGTCTTCAAGCGGGAGCTCGCCGCCTATTTCGCCACCCCGCTCGCCTATGTGTTCATCGTCATCTATCTGGCCCTGGCGGGGGCGCTCACCTTCTACGTGGGCGGATTTTTCGAGCGCGGACAGGCGGACCTCGAGCCCTTCTTCGTCTTCCATCCGTGGCTCTACCTGTTCCTGGTGCCGGCCATCGCCATGCGCCTTTGGGCGGAGGAGCGCCGCACCGGCACCCTCGAGCTGCTCATGACCCTGCCGCTCACCACCGGCCAGGCGGTGTTGGGCAAGTTCCTGGCGGCGTGGGTGTTCACCGGCATCGCCCTGGCCCTCACCTTTCCCATGTGGCTCACGGTGGAATATCTGGGCGATCCCGACAACGGCGTGATCGCCGCCGGCTATCTCGGCAGCTGGCTGATGGCCGGCGCCTTCATCGCCATCGGCGCATGCGCCTCGGCGCTGACCAAGAACCAGGTGATCGCCTTCGTGCTGGGGGCGGCGGCGTCCTTCGTGTTCCTCATGAGCGGGGTGGATCTGGTGCTGGCCCCCCTGCGCGGACTGGTGTCGCCGCTGGTGCTCGATCTGGTCGCCTCCTTCAGCTTCATCAGCCACTTCCAGCTGCTCATGAAGGGAATCGTGAGCCTCTCGACCCTGGTGTTTCTGGTGGCGGTGATGGTGGTGGGGCTGGTGGTCAACAGCCTCATCGTCGAGCTCAAGAAGGTCGGCTGAGGGAGACGCGCGATGGGGAGATGGTACGAGAACCGTCGGGCGCTCGCCGGGATCGGGATCGGGCTTGCGTTGATCCTGCTGGTCTCGGTCAACACCTTCGCCGCCCTCAAGCTCAGGGGCTTCAGGCTCGACCTCACCGAGGAGCGGGTCTTCACCCTCTCCGAGGGCACCAAGAACCTGCTCGCCCGACTGGAGGAACCCATCACCCTGCGGCTGTACGTCTCGGGCCAGGTGCGGGAGCAGAACGCCTTCCTTTCGTCCTACGCCGACCGCGTGTTCGATCTGTTGCGCGCCTATGAGGAGGCGAGCCGCGGTCTCGTGCGGGTGGAATACATCGACCCCGAGCCCTTCTCCCAGGAGGAGGACCGGGCGGTGGGCTTCGGGCTGCGGCCGATCGCCCTGGACGATGCCACGGTCGGCTATTTCGGCCTCGCCGGCACCAACGCCACCGACGATGTGGAGGTGATCCCCTTGCTCGCCCCGGAGCGCGAGCGGTTTCTCGAATACGACCTCACCCGCCTCATCTACGCCCTGGCCTATCCCGAGAAACCGGTGCTGGCGGTGCTCTCGAGCCTGCCGCTCAACGCCGATCCGGCGCAGAACTTCCGCCCCTGGCGCATCTACGAGCTCTTGCAGCAGCAGTACGACCTGCGCTGGCTCGCCGGCGAGATCACCCGCATCGACGAGGATGTGGACCTGCTGCTGCTGCTGCATCCCCAGGAGCTCTCCGATCCCACCCTCTATGCCATCGACCAGTTCCTGATGCGGGGCGGCAAGGCGCTGGTGCTGGTGGATCCCCATTCCGAGGCCCAGGCGATGCGGGCCGGACAGATGCAGGCGCCCGCCACCAGCTCCGATCTCGCACCGCTCTTCGCCGCATGGGGGATCCGCTTCGATCCGGAGCAGGTGGTGGCCGACCCCTCGGCGGCGCGCCAGGTGCAGATGCCGGGCGGCGGCCGCCAGCGCATCGTGCCCTATCTCGCCTGGCTCGCCCTCGACGAGCGCCATTTCGCCCGGGACCATCCGATCCTCAACGAGTTGTCGCGTCTCAACCTGGCCACCGCCGGCTATCTGGAGCCGGAGGAGGAGATGGAGCTGCGCTTCGAGCCGCTGTTGCTCTCGAGCCCCCAGGCGGCGGCGGTGGATGCTTCCACCCTGCGATTGTTCCCGGATCCGCTGGGCATGCTGCGCGACTTCGTGCCCGGTGAGCGACGGCTCGTCATCGGCGCCCTGATCCAGGGCCGGTTCCGCTCCGCCTTTCCGGACGGCCCGCCGGAAGGAGCCGAGGAGGGGGGCGAACACCGCACCCAAGGCGTGGAGGAGGGGGCGGTGATCGTGGTCGCCGACAGCGATCTCGCGGACGACCGCATGTGGCTCGCCCGCCAGCCGCTGCTCGGCCAGGAGATCGACATCCCCATCGCCGACAACGCGGATCTGATCGCCAATGCCCTGGATTATCTGGCCGGCAGCGAGGTGCTCACCGCACTGCGCGGGCGCGACGTGGGCCTTCGCCCCTTCACCCTGCTGGTGGACATGCAGAGGGAGGCGGAGCAGCGTTACCGGGCCGAGGAACAGCAGCTGCTCGACCGTCTCGCCCAGCTCGAGAACCGGCTGCGCTCGCTCGAGGTGGCGGAAGGCGAAGGGGAGGCGGTGCTGACCCCGGAGCAGCGGCAGGCGGTGGAGCGGTTCCGGGCCGACATCCTCGAGACCCGCGAACGGCTTCGGGAGGTGCAGCGGGCGCTGCGCCAGGACATCGAACGGCTCGAGGCGACGGTGCGCTTTGCCAACATCGGCGCCGTGCCGCTTGTGGTGGTGAGCTTCGCGATCCTTTTGGCACTGGTACGACGCGCCCGCTTCCGGCGCCACGTCCGTCAGCGCCAGGAAGGATAGGAGGGATCCCATGTCGCCCAAGGCCTTCACCGTCCTCTTGGCCGCCGCCCTGCTCGGGGTGGCGCTCGCGGCCTATGCGGTGATCACCCGGGAGGTGCCGGTGCAGGTGGCGGCGGTGAACCGCCCCCTCTTGCCCGAGCTCGGCGACCGGCTGGAGGACATCGCCGCCATCGCCATCGTCTCCGGAGGCGAGACGGTGCGGCTGCGGCGGGTGGACGATCGCTGGGTGGTGGAGAACAAGGGGGATTTCCCGGTCGATCCGGACAAGGTGCGGGCGCTGGTGCTGGGACTCGCGGAGCTTCGGGTGATCGAGGCCAAGACCGACGATCCGGAAAAGCTCGCGCGCCTCGAGCTGGAGGAGCCCGGCCCCGATGCCGCCTCCAGGCTGGTGCGGCTGTTCGACGACAGCGGCGCGCCGATCGCCGAGGTGGTGGTCGGCAAGCGCCGCTTCGGCCTGTTCGGACCGGGCAAATCCGGCAACTACGTGCGCCTCGCCTCCGACACCCAGGCCTGGCTCGCAGACCGCCCCATCGACGCGCTCACCGATCCCCTGGATTGGGTGGACCGCAATCTGATCTGGCTTCCCCGCGACGACATCGCCGAGGTGCGGGTGCACATCGGCACCGAGGCGGAATACACGCTCGCCCGCACCGATCCCGAGGGACCGTTCCAGCTCCTCGACCTCGCCGAGGGAGAGGTCGCCGACGTGTCCAAGGTGGAGCGGGTGGTCTCGGCCCTCGGCACCATGACGCTGACCGACATCGCCACCCGGGATTCCTTCCCCTTCCCCGAGCCCGCGACCCGGGCGCGCTATACCGCCTTCGACGGCCTGGTCGTGGACGTCACGCTCTACGAACGACCCGAGGCTCAGGAGGCGGAGGAGGACGCGGATTCCGCGCAATACTGGGTGGTGCTCGACGTCCGGGAGGGCGAACCGCGCCCAAGACCCGAGGCCGCCGCCCAAGAGGACGACGGGGAGGAGGACGCCGCCGCGCGCAAGCCGCTTTCGGAGCGGGTCGCGGAACTGCGCTCCCGCTACGGGAACTGGACCTTCCGCATCTCCCGCTTTCTCGCCGAACGGCTGCTCTGGCAGAAAGAGGATCTGCTCGAACAGCCGAGCTCCTGAGGCCGACGGCGCGCGATCGCCTCGGCTCGTCGCACCGAATGGTTCCATCCTGCGGCGAGGCGCGTCCCCAGGGGTCGAGCGACAGCCGGCGCGGCGGATCCGCGTTCACCGATCCTTTGCGGCCAGCAGGGCGGCGGCGATCTCGCGCCATTCCTCCTCGATCCCCCCTCGGGCCGGAGTCCGGCCGGCCTTGCGGTACCAGTAGCGGGCGTTGGCGAGATCGCCCTCGATGCGGTGGAGATGCGCGTGCACCCAGGCCGCCTCCGGGCTCACGAGCGGCTGCACCGTCCGATGCGCCCGCTCCCACGCCCCCTTGCGCGCCCACCACAGGGCCTCCAGTTCGCGCGACAGGCCCGGCGGGGGTGCGGCCTCGGTCAGCGAGCGGGAGAAGGTTTCGAGATCCATGGGCCCAACACCTCGGTTCCGACCAAGGGCGCACCGGTCCCCGGTTGCCCGAGGCGCGCCCCGGACTAGAAGCTAAGGATGCGGCGCCGCCCAGCCAAGGGATGTTGCCATGACCACCATCGCCTTCTCCGCCGATCACGCCGGCTATCTGCTCAAGAACGACCTCGTTAAGGCCGCACGGGCGCTGGGATGGGAGGTGCTCGATCTGGGCGTGCACGAGGGACATGCGGTGGACTATCCCGACATGGCGGCCGCGCTCGCGGCCGCTCTCGCCCGCGGGCAGGCCCGCTTCGGGGTGTTGGTGTGCGGCACCGGCATCGGCATGGCCATCGCCGCCAACCGGCACCCCCATGTGCGCGCGGCCCTGTGCCACGACGTGACCACCGCCCGGCTCGCCCGGGAGCACAACGACGCCAACGTGCTGGCTTTGGGCGCGCGCATCGTGGGGTCCGAGGTGGCACGGGACTGTCTCAGGACCTTCTTGACCACGGAGTTCGCAGGCGGCCGGCACACGCGCCGGGTGGCGAAACTGTCCCAGGCCCCTCTTCCCGAGCCGCAGGCGGAGTGAGCGAGGCGCGTCGATGCGGTGTCCCTTCTGCGGATCGGCGGAAACCCAGGTCAAGGATTCGAGGCCCGTGGAGGACGGCGCCGCGGTGCGCAGGCGGCGCCAATGCGGGGGGTGCGGAGCGCGGTTCACCACCTTCGAGCGGGTGCAGCTGCGGGAGCTCGTGGTGATCAAAAAGGACGGGCGGCGGGTGCCGTTCGACCGCGACAAGCTCGCACGCTCGCTCAGGATCGCCACCCGCAAACGAGGCATCAGCGAGGAGCGCATCGAGCGCATGGTGAGCAGCATCATCCGCCGGCTCGAGGCGAGCGGCGAGAGCGAGATCCCCGCGGCACAGATCGGCGAGCTGGCGATGGAATCGCTGGCCCGGCTGGACGAGGTGGCCTATGTGCGCTTCGCCTCGGTCTACCGGGATTTCGCGACCGCGCGCGACTTCGAGGAGTTCATCCGCCGGCTTCCGGACGGCGAGGGATCCCAGCGCGACGCCGGACACGACACATGAATCGCAACGGCGAAGAGCGGTTCATGCGGGTGGCGCTCGCGCTCGGCGAGCGGGGGCTCGGCACCACCTGGCCGAATCCGTCGGTGGGCTGCGTGCTGGTTCGGGAGGGCCGCATCATCGGCCGGGGCTGGACCCAGCCCGGCGGTCGCCCCCATGCCGAAATGGAGGCGCTCGCCCGCGCCGGCGCGGCGGCGCGCGGCAGCACCGCCTATGTGACGCTCGAGCCCTGCGCCAACCCCGGCCATACCCCGCCCTGCTGCCGGGCGCTCGCGGAAGCCGGCGTGGCGCGGGTGGTGGCGGCCTGCATCGATCCGGACCCCCGGGTCAACGGCAAAGGCCTCGCCCATCTGCGCTCGGCCGGGGTGGACGTGCAGCTCGGCCTGCTCGCCCGGGAGGCGCGGCGTCAGCACCTCGGGCTCTATCGGCGCATTCTCGAAGGGCGGCCGATGTTCGCCCTCAAGCTCGCCCTTTCCCTCGACGGCCGCATCGCCACCGCATGCGGCCACAGCCACTGGGTGAGCGGCGAGCGCGCCCGCATGGAGGCCCACAGGCTGCGCGCCCAACACGACGCCATCCTGATCGGAAGCGGGACGGCGCTCGCCGATGATCCCGAGCTCACCTGCAGGCTGCCCGGCCTCTTCTGGGCCTCGCCGGTGCGCATCCTCCTCGACCGCAGGCTGAGACTGCCTCCGCAATCCAAACTGGCCCTGGGGGCCCGGGAGGTGCCGCTGTGGCTGTTCACGGCCCCCGATCCCGACCCCGAGCGGTGCCGACAGCTGGAGGCGTGCGGGGTCGAGGTGATCCCCACCCCCGAGCCGTTCCTGGACAGCGTGGCGCGGCGGTTGGGCGAGCGCGGCATCACCCGGGTCCTGGTGGAGGGCGGCGGCGGCGTGGCGGGGGCGCTGCTCCGCCGCGGTCTCGTGGACCGGCTGCATCTCGTCTATGCTCCCATCTGGTTGGGCGGCGATGCCCGACCCGCGGTGGGACCGCTCGGCCTGGCACGGGTGGACGAGGCCCGGCGCTGGCGGACGGTGGAACGGCTGGAGATGGGCGAGGATCTGTTGATCACCCTCGAGCCCGAGGACGAGGCGCGGTGTTCACCGGGATCGTGACCCACATCGGCGAGATCGAGCGCCTGGAGCCGCAGGAGGCGGGGCTTGGGGTGACGGTGCGGGCGGCCTTCGCCGCGCCGCCGGATCCGGGGGCGTCGGTGGCCCACGACGGCATCTGCCTTACCGTGGAGCGCGCCTGGGAGGGCGGCCACCGGGTGTTCGTCGGCGCGGAAACCCTCGCCCGCACCACCGCCCGGCTGTGGCGCCCGGGTCGCCGCATTCATCTCGAGCGCGCGCTGCGGCTCGGCGACGAGCTCGGCGGCCATGTCGTGTTCGGCCATGTGGACGCCACCGCACCGGTGCTGGCCCGGCAGCCCGAGGGCTCTTGTCTGCGCCTCGTGATCGGCCTGCCGCCGGATTTGCGCAGGCTGGTGGCGGTCAAGGGGTCGATCGCCGTGGACGGGGTGGCGTTGACGGTGAACGAGGTGGAAGCGGACCGGTTCGCGGTGTTGCTGGTGCCCGCCACCCTGGCCCGCACCACCCTCGGCGCGCGCCGCCCGGGTGATGTGGTCAATCTGGAAGCCGACATGCTGGCGCGCTATGTGGCGCGGCAGCTTTCCCTGGGCGGCACCTAGGCGGCACCGTCATGGCCTCCGGCATCAGCGCCATCGAGGACATCATCGCGGCGGCGCGGCGCGGCGAGATGTTCATCCTCGTCGATGACGAGGAGCGGGAGAACGAGGGCGATCTCGTCATCGCCGCCCAGTTCTGCGATGCCCAGGCGGTCAACTTCATGGCCAAATACGGCCGCGGGCTGATCTGCCTCGCGCTCACGCGCGAGCGCTGCGAACGTCTCGGCCTGCCGCTCATGGCCCAGGGCAACGAAAGCCGGCTCAGCACCGCCTTCACCATCAGCATCGAAGCCAAGGAAGGAGTCACCACCGGCATCTCGGCGGCGGACCGGGCCCGCACCATCGCGGTCGCCATCGATCCCGAGGCCACCCGCGACGATCTCGTCACCCCCGGCCACGTCTTCCCGGTGATGGCGCGCGACGGCGGCGTGCTGGTGCGCGCGGGACACACCGAGGCGGCGGTGGACATCGCCCGGCTGGCCGGCCTCTACCCGGCCGGTGTGATCTGCGAGATCATGAACGACGATGGCACCATGGCGCGGCTGCCCGAACTGTTGCGGTTCGCCGAACGCCACGGGCTGAAGATCGGGACCATCGCCGACCTCATCGCCTATCGCCTCAAACACGACCGGTTGGTGGAGCGCAAGGTGGCGACTCGCTTCCACTCCCGTTACGGGGGCGACTTCCGGCTTCAGGTCTATGTCAATGTGCTCGACCGGATCGAACATCTGGCCCTGGTCAAGGGGGAGGTGGCCGGCGAGCAGCCGGTGCTCGTGCGGGTGCACGCGGTGGACATCCTCGAGGACCTGTTGGGAGAGGGTGCCAGCGGACGCGGCGACCAGCTGCACCGGGCCATGCGCATCATCGGGGATGCCGGCCGCGGGGTGGTGGTGGTGCTGCGGGAACCGGCACCGGATGCCATCTCGCGTCACATCGCCGCCCGCCTCGGCGACGGCACCCGCACACCCAAGGACCTCCGGGTCTACGGCATCGGCGCCCAGATCCTGAACGACCTCGGCGTGCGCAAGATGATCCTGCTCTCCAACACCGGCCGGGTGATCCACGGCCTCGAGGGCTACGGTCTCGAACTGGTGGAGACCCGTCCCCTCGGCGGGGCGGAGGAGGGGTGATGGCCGGAACCCCCGCCAAGGTCACCATTCCCCGGCTCGAGGGTGCCCGGGTGGCGCTGGTGGCGGCCCCCTATCATCGCCGCATCCACGAGCTTTTGCGCAGCGGGGCGCTGAGGGTGCTCGAGGCTGCCGGAGCGACGGCGGTCGAGCTGCAGGTTCCGGGTGCGCTGGAGATCCCGCCGGCGGTGGCGGCCGCCGCCCGCTTTGGCCGGTTCGACGCCTATGTGGCGCTCGGCTGTGTGGTGCGGGGGGAGACCTTCCATTTCGAGCTGGTGGCGCTCGAGAGCGCGCGCGGGCTCATGAGGCTGGCCGTCGAGCGCGAGCTTGCGATCGGCAACGGCATTCTCACCGTGGACGATCTCGCCCAGGCGGAGCGGCGCGCCGATCCCGAGGGGGAGGACAAGGGCGGCTGGGCGGCCTATGCGGCGCTTTCGCTGCTCGCCCTCAAGCACCGCCTGGAGGCGGACCGGTGACCGCGCTCGCCGCCAGGCGCCGCACCATCTCCCGTCGCCGGGCGGCGCGGTTCGCCGCCGTGCAGGCCCTCTACCAGCTCGAGGTCACCGGCGAGGAGCCGGAGACGGTGATCGCCGAATTCCGCACCCACCGGCTCCACAACCTGCTCGAGTCGGTAGCGCCCCGGGTCCGCCTGCCGCGTGCCGATGCCGACTGGTTCGCCCATGTGGTGCGCGGCACCTGGCGGGAGCGCGCGCGGTTGGACGCCCTTTTGGAGCCGACCCTGGCGGCCGGCTGGACGCTCAAGCGCTGCGGCTATCTCCTGCGCGCCTGCCTGCGCGCCGGCACCTTCGAACTGCTCTGCTGCCCGGAGGTGCCCTTCCGGGTGGTGATCAACGAATACGTCGAGGTGGCCCACCTGTTTTTCGGCGGGGACGAGCCCCGTTTCGTCAACGCGGTGCTCGACCGCCTCTCCCGCGAATTGCGACGCGAGGAACGGGACCGAGAGCGGTGAGCCTGGACGAGTTCTCCTTCATCGCCACCTGGATGCGGCCGCTCGCGCACTCCTGCCCGGGCGCGCTCGATCTCGCGGACGACGCGGCCCTGGTCCCGGGTCCGGGCGACCACGACTATGTGCTTGCGAGCGACGCGCTGGTGGCGGGCGTGCACATGTTCCCGGACGATCCCCCCGCGTCGGTGGCGCACAAGCTGCTCGCGGTCAACTGCTCCGACCTGGCCGCCATGGGGGCGCGCCCGTTCGCCTTTCTGCTCACCCTCAAGCGCCCCGGAGAGCTCGCCGACGAGTGGCTCACGGGCTTCGCCCGCGGCCTCGCCGAGGCCCAGGAGCGCTTCGGCCTCACCCTCATCGGCGGCGACACGGTGTCCGGACCGGGGCCGCTCGTGCTCTCGGCCACCGTGCTCGGTCGCGTGCCCCGCGGCCAGGCGCTGCTGCGCAGGGGAGCGGTGCCGGGAGACGATCTCTGGGTGTCGGGAACCCTCGGCGAGGCCGCGATCGGCCTGCGCATCCTGAGGGGGCTCGCGCTGCCAGAGGAGGACGCCCTGGGCTTCATCGCCCGCTATCGGTACCCGGAGCCGCGGATCGAGCTCGGGCGTCGCCTGATCGGGCTGGCCAGCGCCGCCATCGACATCTCCGACGGTCTGGTGGCGGATCTCCAGCACCTCGCCCGCGCCTCCCAGGTGGCGGCGGTGGTGGAGGCGGAGCGCCTGCCGCTGTCCGAGGCCGCCCGCATCGTGCCCGGCGCCCGGGAGAGCGCGCTGTTCGGCGGCGACGACTACGAGCTGCTGTTCACCGCCGATCCCGCGCAGCGGTCCCGGATCACCGCCCTCGGCGGGGAGCTCGGCCTTGCCCTGAGCCGGATCGGATCGATCGAGGCCGGCGAGGGGGTGCGGGTGGTGGACGCGGAAGGCCGGGAGATCGCCCTCGACCGCCCCGGCTGGCGCCACTTCTAGGCCGGCCGGCTCAGCCGACGATCTCGAGCTCCGAGAAGAAAAAGGCGATCTCGCGCCGGGCGGTCTCGGGACTGTCCGATCCGTGCACCGAATTGGCCTCGATGTTCTCGGCGAACTCCGCACGCAGGGTGCCCGGTGCCGCCTCGGCGGGATTGGTCGCCCCCATCACCTCGCGATAACGGGCGATGGCATCCTCCCCCTCCAGCACCTGGACCACCACCGGACCGGAGGACATGAAACGGCACAAGGAATCGAAAAACGGACGCTCCCGGTGCACCGCGTAGAAGGCCTCGGCCTGCTCCCGGCTGAGGCGAATGCGCTTTTGGGCCACGATCCGAAGCCCTGCGGCCTCGATGCGGGCGTTGATGGCGCCGGTGAGATTGCGGCGGGTGGCATCCGGCTTGATGATGGACAGGGTGCGCTCGACAGCCATGGTCCGCTCCTGAGCATCGAAAGGACGGTTGCGGATTCGACCCCAAAGGGACAGGGCGGGGCGGGAGCCCGCCCGTCCTAGTCGAACAGATCGAAGTCGAACAGCTCGAACAGGGATTTCTTCTTCTTGCGGTATCCGGGATGACCGTGGCCGGGGACGGTGCGTCGCCGATGGTCGCGCTCGAGATGGGTGAGCTCGCGTTCGTACTCGGCATCCACCGCCCGCGCCGCGTCCAAAAGCTTCTCGAGCTCGCCGCGATCGAGCCACACGCCGCGGCACTTCGGACAGACGTCGATGTGGACGCCGTTGCGGTTCACCTCGCGCATGCCTTCCTCACAGTTGGGGCAGACGAGAAGCGGCACCGTTCTTTGCCTCCGAGCCGGACATCCCTGCGAGGGCTAGATGGTGCGGGGATGCCGGGGGGCAAGGCCGCGGCGGCTCCGGGGCGCGCGATCAGCTGCGCTGCCAGCGCCCCTCTGCGTCCTGGCGCCAGTACACGAGACGGTGTCCCGCCTCCCGGGCCCGGCGCCAGCGCTCGCGGGCCGCGGCCACGGCCTCGGGATCGTTGCCGTCGAAGAGATCCACCACCCGCGTGAAGGCGGCTCCGTCCTCCCCCGACGCACCGTCCACCACCACCAGCACGCTGGCGCCGTTGGGATTTTCCTCCTCGGTGGTGAGGTAGATGGGCTGGCGGTCGGCATGGCCGTCGGCCCGGGTGCCGTGCGGAAGCACGGCCTCCCGCTGGTAGGTCCAAAGCAGCCGGTCCAACTGGTCGAGCCGTTCGCCGCTCGGGGCCCTGAGCACCACCCGGTGTCCGGCGGCGACGATTTTCTCGAGCAGTCGCGGCAGCACCTCCTCCAGCCGGCGCACGGTGAGGTGGTAGAAGGCGACCTCCGCCATGGATCAGGCGCTCTCCGCCACTTCGGCGACGAACCGGTCCAGCAGGCGCACGCCGAAGCCGGTCGCCCCCTTGCGGCTCAAGGGCAGGTCCCGCTGGCTCCAGGCCACCCCGGCGATATCGAGATGGGCCCAGGGACGCTTGTCCACGAACGCTTCCAGGAAGACCGCCCCGGCGATGCTGCCCGCCTCCCGGCCGCGGCCCACGTTCTTGATCTCGGCGATGTCGGACTTGATGTGCTTGGCGTATTCCTCGCCGAGCGGAAGCCGCCACAGCCGCTCGCCGGTCTCCTCGCCGAGCCGGCACAGCCGTTCGGCGAGGCCGTCGTCGTTGCTGAACAGGCCGGCGCGCTCATGGCCGAGAGCGGTGATAATGGCGCCCGTGAGGGTGGCGAGGTCGATCACCGCCTCGGGCTGGTAGCGCTCGATCACATAGGCCAGGAGATCGGCCAGCACCAGCCGGCCCTCGGCGTCGGTGTTGATCACCTCCACCGTCTTGCCGCTATAGGCCCGCACCACATCGCCGGGGCGCTGGGCGGTGCCGGAGGGCATGTTCTCCACGAGCCCCACCGCCGCCACCACATCCGCCTTGGCCTTTCGCAACGCGAGGGCGCGCACGGCGCCGCACACCGCGGCCGCCCCCGCCATGTCCCATTTCATGTCCTCCATGCCCTGGGAGGGTTTGATGGAGATGCCGCCGGAATCGAAGCACACCCCCTTGCCGACGAGGGCGAGGGGAGCGCTCCGCTCGGCGCCGCGCCAGCGCATCAGCACCACGAAGGGCGGCCGGGCGCTGCCCTGGGCCACCGCCAGCAGGGCCCGCATGCCGAGACGGTCGAGGGCGTCCCGGTCCAACACCTCCACCTCCACGCCGAGCTCCCCGAGCCCTTCGAGGATTTCGGCGAACCGCTTCGGGGACAGTTCGTTGGCCGGCTCGCTCACCAGCTCCCGGCACCAATGGACGGAATCGACCACCGCCTCCATGGCCCGGCGCTCCTCCGGCTGCGGTTCGCTCGCGCCGATGAGGCGCAGGCTCTCGAGCGCGGGGGGTTCCTCGTCGCCCGGGCTGGGGCGATATTTGGTGAACCGCCAGGCGTAGAGCCGGGCCCCCGTCGCCAGGGCCAGGATCGCCCGCTCCGGGGCGAGTCCCAGGGACAGTCCGTCCGGTGCCGCCACGGCCGCCTCGCGCACCCGCAGCCCTTCGAGCCTTTTGACCAGTGCCGCTCCGAGCCGTTCCAGGTCGAGCGGCCGCAGGCCCTCCTCCTTGCCCACCACCGCGATCAACAGGCGCTCCAGCTCCAGGCCGCGCGGCAGGGTGAGATCGAGGATCTCGCCGTGCTTGCGCCGCTCCCCGGCAAGGGCCAGCGCACGCCGCACCACCCCATCCCCCGTCGCGTCCAGCTCCCGCGCTGCGCGAGACAGGGTGCCGTCGGGCGCGGCGAAGACCACGAGCGTCCCCTCTCTGGGCAGCGGCCCATGCGCGAAGGCAAGCTTCACCGCTGGATCCTCCCTGTGGTGGATTGACCTGACTGTCGCTCCGGGCTGTCCCCTGGCGGTGCGCCAAGTATAGTGCCGCCGCCGGACGGTTTCGAGGCCCGGAGGCCACGCACCGGCGCCGTGGCCGGCGGGGGAAGGACGGGGGAGATGAGGCTTCGCCTGTGGATGGGCGTGCTGGCCGCCCTGATCGCGGTGCTCTGGGACGTCTCGACACCCGGAGCGCAACCGGCCGAGGAGCTGATCGCCGGGCGGCCGCTGCTGTTGTCGGCGGAGGAGCTGATCTACGACCTGGAGCGGCGACGGGTGGTCGCACGCGGCCAGGTGGAGCTAGAGTCCCGCGGCTACCGGCTGTTCGCCGACGAGCTGCGCTATCTCGAAGCGGAAGGCCGGGTGGTGGCCCGGGGCCAGGTGCGGCTCGTGAGCCCGTCCGGGGAAGTGTTGTTCGCCGAGGAGCTCGAGCTCAGCGACGATCTGCGCGAGGGGTTCATCCGCGAGGTGGCGGCGCGGCTCGACGACGACGTGCGGGTCGCCGCCAATCTCGGCGTGCGGGTGGGCGGACGGTACACCATTTTCGAAAAGGCCGCCTTCACCCCCTGCCCCGTCTGCGCCGCCCGCGGGCATCGACCCTTCTGGCGGATTCGCGCCGAGCGGGTGATCCACGACGCCGAGGCCCGCACCATCACCTACCGCAATGCGGTGCTGGAGGTGCTGGGGGTGCCGGTGTTGTGGGTGCCCTACCTGGCCCATCCCGATCCCGGGGTGGAGCGTCAAAGCGGCTTTCTCGTGCCCAGCCTGGGCAGCGACACCGAACTCGGCTTCACCCTCGAGACCCCCTATTACCTGGTGCTGGCGCCCAACCGGGACCTGTTGCTCGCGCCCCTGCTCGCCACCCGTGAAGGGCCGAAGCTGGAGGTCACGCTGCGCGACCTGCAGCGCTTCGGGCGCACCGAGCTCACCGCGAGCCTCGCCTACGCCCGCTCCTACCAGCGACGTCCGGGGCAGGACCGGGACTTCACCCTGCGGGGCCATGTACGGGCCGAGGGGCGTTACCGGCTGGGCGAGGGGGAGCGGCTTCTGGCCGATCTCTATCTCGCCAGCGACAACACCTACCTGGACGTCTACGACATCGACGACCGCGACGTGCTGGTCAACCGGCTCGCCTACGAGCGCTTCGCCCCCGGTCGCTTCCTCGGCGCCTACGCCTTCGGCTTCCAGGGCCTCAGGGAGCAGGACCGCCAGGACCGTATCCCCTTCGCCCTGCCCTGGATCCAGCTCCAGCGCCGCAGCGGCCCCCTGATGTGGGGCTCCTATGCGACCCTGGACGCCGGGGTGCGGACGCTGGTTCGGGTGGCCGGCTTGGACAGCCTCCGTCTGTCCGCGGAGCTCGGCTGGGAGATGGCGGGACTGGGTCCGATCGGCGATCTGTGGTTCCTGCGCTTGAGCCTGCGCGGCGATCTGTATCTGATGGACGGCGATCCCCGCACTCTCGCCGGCGGGCCGATGCGGGCGGAGGCGCGGCTTGTGCCCGGCCTCTATGCCCGCTGGCGGTGGCCGCTTGTTGGCACGCTTCTGGGCCTGCGCCAGGTGATCGAGCCCACCGTGGTCCTGATGGCGGCACCCCGGGGCCTGAACGATCCCGACATCCCCAACGAGGACAGCCTGTCCTTCGAGTTCGACGAGACCAACCTGTTCCGCCCGAGCCGCTTCGCCGGGATCGACCGCGTCGAGGAAGGGCTCAGGATCGCCTACGGGGTGCGGTTCGCCTCCGAGCTGGAGGGCGGATTTCGGGTGAGCGGTGTGGTGGGACAGATCCTGCGGATCGATCCGGGCGACGAATTCCCCCGTCGAAGCGGTCTCGACGGCCGGTGGTCGGACCTCGTCGGCAGCCTCGAGGTCAGGCCCCATCCGTGGCTGGATCTCAGCTACCGCTTCCGGCTCTCGCTTTCGGAACTGGTGTTCCGCCGCAGCGACCTCGCCCTTGCCCTCGGTCCGCCCAGGCTGCGCCTTCGGCTCAACTACCTCAAGCTGACCGACCAGCCGGCCCCCGGCGCGCCAGGGGAGCGCGAACAGCTCGCCGCCGGCATCCGGCTCGGGCTCAGCGAGGCGCTCACCATAGGCGGTCAGTTCCGCTACGACCTCACCCAGGAGGAGATGGTCACCGCCAGCGCCGGCCTCGTTTACCGCAACCCGTGCTTCGCCTTGACGCTGGGCCTGGAGCGACGATTTACCGTCAAGGGCGAGCTTGAGGACGAGACCACCTTGAAGGTGCGGGTGGTCTTCGCCGGGCTCGGGGATGTGGAGGCGAGCTCGGCGGTGCTCCCGTGAGGATTCGGCTTCCGATGCGGGGAGGCGACGCGCGAGCCATGGCCGGGTGCAGGCAGAGGGGATTGCCGGGACTACGGTGGTGGATGGCGGTGCTGGGGGCGCTGATCCTGGCCGTCGCTTCGCCACCGGCGCGGTCCCAGGCC
>Ga0256839_1002177_pt1 | contig 22351 bp, 19 predicted proteins | sample 354166metaG_FD_185968 | JGI IMG/M metagenome (GOLD analysis project Ga0256839, IMG submission 185968) | Hydrothermal vent microbial communities from Mid Atlantic Ridge, Atlantic Ocean - 354-166 | ecosystem: Environmental > Aquatic > Marine > Hydrothermal vents | place: Atlantic Ocean: Mid... | reverse complement strand
CTTCCGTGATTTTGATGTTGGGATTTGAGAATCAACATTTTATCACGCGCAAGGCCTTTTTTGTTGCTATTTCAATGCCTTATAGGGATTTTTGTGCTGAAAGTGAACTCCGAAACTTGAGTTTGTATTTGGCTAACCAGTCATATATGCAGGACCGGTGGAAACCCAAGCTTTTGATGACCTCTTCCGGGCTCTCTCCGTCGAGTACGCGTGCCACGGCGCGCTTGCGAATTTCTTCCCGAACAGAGTGTGAGAGTGCTCTTCCATCTTGTTTGTTCATGGTGCTGAATTATAGCACAGGATGTCGGGTGCGTTTTTGCCGAGTTAGTAACTACGCATGTTTTTCAGAATCAGACCTGCCATATTGGCATCATTGTTTTTTTTCATGGGGTTGCATGGCTGCGCGACGACGCCCGTGCGGTTGGAAGAACACGGCTCATGGAAGCTCCATACCATCAATGATGAACTGTTGTACGGCCAGCGTCAGATCACCCTGCATTTTGACTCTGCCAGCCGGTTCAGTGGCTTTTCCGGCTGCAACCATTACCGGGGTGAATATCGCTACGAGGATGGTGCCATCGACGTTCTGGATGTTGTGACCACCACGGATCAGCGCTGTGAATCCGCTATTGAGGAGCAGGAAAAACAGTACCTGGATATTATCGGAGACGCAGTCAACTACCATGAACAGTGTGACCTGCTGCGGCTGCGGACAGCAGAAGGTGACAGGATGCTGTTCAAGCGCGCAGTGAAGTCGCCGGTGCGTTGAGGGTAACGGAATGATGGCGCCTGATGCCAACCCGGTTACCATCAGACTGGCAAGCGACGATGATCTTCCCGCCATCAATGCCATTATCGAAGTCTGTGTCATGGGCTGGGACCTTCCTGAGCGCGTCAAACGGCTGTCTCTCGACAGCTATCGCTACCATGCGCAGGATCTCGATCACCTGACCGTGTATGTCGCCACGTCGGTTACGGGTGAGGTCGTGGGTGTTGCCGCGTTGGAGCGGGCGGATAAAAAGGATCTGCCGGCCAATCAGACCGGCCTGCTGCTACATGGGATATATGTCATGCCCGGCTGGCAGCGCAGCGGGGTGGGGAAGCAATTGCTGGCACACGCGTTCGATGCGGCGTGTGAGCAGGGGGTCGATGGCCTGCTGGTCAAGGCGCAGGCCGATGCCAATAGTTATTTCGCCTCGCAAGGGTTTAGCCCTCTGCCGGTTGTCGATCCGGGCAGGGACTATCCGCATCGCTGGTGGCGGGCTGTCACTCCTGGTTGTTGACCATTCCCTTGACCAGTTTTGTCTGGAACGCTTCGATCAGATCGATCGGCACTGGAAAAATGACGGTTGAGCTGTTTTCCGTGGAAATATCGCTGAGCGTCTGCAGATAGCGTAGTTGCAACGCCTGCGGGTTTCCGGCGATGACGTCAGCCGCTTCACGCAGTTTTTGCGATGCCTGCAATTCACCTTCGGCATGAATGACTTTGGCGCGTCTTTCGCGTTCGGCCTCGGCTTGCCGGGCAATGGCGCGTACCATGCTCTCGTCGAGGTCGATGTGTTTGATCTCCACGTTCGTGACTTTGATGCCCCAGGCGCTGGTCTGGTCGTCGAGAATGTCCTGAATATCCCGATTCAGTTTGTCGCGCTCCGACAGCATTTCATCCAGCTCGTGTTGGCCAAGCACTGAGCGCAACGTGGTTTGCGCCAGCTGGCTGGTGGCCATGTAGTAGTTTTCCACCTGAATAATGGCACGTTCCGGATCGACCACGCGAAAATAGAGCACCGCGCTGACATGCACGGTGACGTTGTCGCGGGAAATGACATCCTGGGGCGGCACGTCCATGGTGATGACGCGCAGATCCACGCGCACCATCTTCTGGATGCCCGGGATGACGAGAATCAGGCCCGGGCCTTTTACCTTCTGAAAACGCCCGAGAAAGAAAATGACGCCGCGCTCATATTCCGGCAGCACCTTGACCGCAGTCAGCAGGATGCCGCCCAGAATCAGCAGGGGTACGAGATAGTCGAATAGAATCATGATTCCTCCATTGGGCTCACCTTCAGGGTGAGGTGATCGATTGTGTTGATGATGACTTGTTGTCCAGCCTTGATCGGGTGCTCGCTGGTGGCCAGCCAGGATTCGCCTTCCACCTTGACGCGCCCCTTGGCGCCAGGGGCGATATCGTCCATGGCAACCGCCTTCAGGCCGACCATGTTTTCGCGGCCGGTGATGACTTTTTTGCGGCGCAGTGAGACAAGTCTGCCCACCAGCCAGAACAGAAAACCCGCAGCGATCAGTGCGACCCCAGCCACCAGTGGCAGGGCAACCCCCAGGCTCGGATCGTCAAACAGGATGATCGAACCCACCACGAAGGCAATGACGCCGCCGATGCCGAGAATGCCGCCACTGGTGACGAACGCCTCGCCAATAATGAATGCCAAGCCAAAAGCCAGCAGTAGCAGGCCGACATAGTTGACTGGCAATATCTGGAACGCATACAGCGCCAGTAGCAGAGAAATACTGCCGATGACGCCGGGCAGGATGTAGCCAGGGTTGGTGAATTCGATGATCAGGCCGTAAATGCCGGCCAGCAACAGCAGGTAGGCGATATTCGGGTCGGAAATGATCGCCAGCAGACGGGAGCGCCAGTCGGGCTGGATGTGCTCCATACTGACCTTGCTGGTGGCAAGCACGACGTCGCCGCCAGCAACCGTAACGCGGCGGCCATCGAGTTGCCGGAACAGGTCGTCACGATCGCTGGCAATCAGGTCGATCACATTCAGCCGCAGCGCCTCTTCAGCCGTCAGGCTGACAGCCTCGCGCACTGCTTGTTCAGCCCACTGTGCATTGCGTCCGCGCAGCTGGGCCAGGCCAGTAATATACGCGGAGGCATCGTTGATCACTTTTTTGGACATGGCGCTGGCAGACTCGCCGGCAGGTTTTGCATCATCCTTCGGCATGCCCGGCACCGCGCCGATCGAGACCGGCGTGGCAGCACCAAGATTGGTGGCAGGCGACATGGCCGCAACATGGCTGGCATACAGGATGTAAGTACCGGCGCTGGCGGCCCGTGCTCCCCGTGGCGTCACCCAGGTGACGACTGGCACCTCGGAAGCGAGAATAGCGCTGATGATCTGGCGCATGGAGTGGTCGAGTCCGCCCGGGGTGTTCATCTCCAGCACCACCAGCTGTGCCGATTCCGTGTTGGCGCGTTCGAGAGCACGAACGACCAGATCCTGTGTTACAGGGCCGATAGCACCCGTCAGCTCGACGACCAGCGCCTTGCTGGCCGCATGGGCGAGTGGTGCGATAAACAAGAGCAATAACAGTTGTAACCGCAGAAAGCTGCGCATGGCTGCCTTGATATTGCTGTGATGAGATCATTGTGCGCCTGAGGCATCACAAGGGTCAAATATCGATGGCCTGTCATTCGCACGGCTCAGCGTGATGCTTGGTATTGGGCCAGCTGCGTCACGTCATTAAAATATGGCACACTGGCAGTTCATGAATCTCCGTGATCTCAAATACATCATTGCCGTCGCTGATCTGCGGCATTTTGGCCGGGCGGCGGAACGATGTTTCGTCAGCCAGCCGACCCTGAGCGGTCAGATCAAAAAGCTGGAAGTGGAGCTCGGAGTGACTATTTTTGAACGTACTCGGCGTACGGTCGACTTGACACCCGTCGGTGAGGAAATCGTTGCCCAGGCACGCAAGGTGGTAGAGCAGGTGGATGCGCTGCTTCAGTTGGCTGACCGCCATCAGGATCCCTATGCCGGCCCGCTACGTGTCGGTGCGATCCCCACGTTGAGCCCCTATCTGATGCCACTGATACTACGGCCACTGAAGCAACGTTTCCCTCATATGCGCCTGGTACTGTTTGAGGAAACCACCGAACGCTTGCTGGCACGGTTGAAAAGCCATGAAATTGATGCGGTGCTGCTGGCGACGTCAGTCGATGAGCCGGATCTTGTTGTCGAGCCACTGTTCGATGAGCCGTTCTGGTTGGCGCACCCCGTCAATGATCCGCTGTACACCAAAGATGAGATCACCCGCGAAGATATTGAAAACCTGGACTTGCTACTGCTGGCAGATGGCCACTGCCTAGCCAACCAAGTGATGGATGCCTGTGGCTGGGAGCATCGCCCGGTGAACAGCGAGATGGGGGAGCTGCGTGCCGCAAGCCTGGAAACGTTGCTGCAATTGGTAGGGGCTGGCTTTGGCTCGACCTTTGTACCGGCACTTGCGACGCGCGGTAGCTGGATGACAGACAGTGGCATCGTCGCCCGCGAGCTGGATTTGCCAGATACCCAGCGGCGAATCTCCATGGTGTATCGCAACAGTTTCCCGCGCAAGCAGGCGCTGGAAGGGCTGGCCAGCGTGATTCGGGACAACCTGCCAAACACGGTGGCGGTTGTTCCTGCGGGCGAGGCAGCGACTGTCTAAAAAAGAAAAAAGCCCCGATAACGGGGCTTTTTTCGTTCTGTCGAGGGCTGATATCAGAGGTCTTTCTTGCAGAAGTACCAGTCCACGCACTCGTAGCCTTCGTTCATCCGTGCCTCGGCGGCGGCTGTTTCGGCCGGGGGTGGTACGATGACCTTGTCGCCGGGCTGCCAGTTCTCGGGTGTGGCAACGCCATGTTCATCGGATGTCTGCAATGCGGTGAGCAGGCGCAGAATCTCATCGATCGAACGGCCGTTGGTCATTGGATAGTAGACCATCGCCCGCATGATACCTTCCGGGTCGATGATGAAGGTTGCACGTACCGCAGAGGTATCAGCGGCGCCCGGATGGATCATGCCGTAAGCCTTGGCAACATCCATTTTCAAGTCGGCGATGATCGGGAACGGAACCTCGATGCCGAACTTCTCCTTGATATTGCGCACCCAGGCAACGTGGCTGTAGTGGCTGTCGATTGACAGGCCGAGCAGCTCGCAGTTGCGTGCCTGAAAGTCATCGTTGCGTTTGGCAAAGGCGATGAACTCCGTTGTACATACCGGTGTGAAGTCAGCCGGATGCGAGAACAGCACCAGCCATTTGCCCTTGTAGTCTTCCAGGGTTCTCACGCCATGCGTGGTCGGTGCGGTGAAGGCGGGTGCCGGTTCGTTGATGCGTGGCATGGTCATGCTTTGTTCAGTCGTGTTTTCCATTACAATCTCCTCAATGTGTGTTGCGATGATTTGATGTCTTGCGTAAATCTGGGGCCATATTAGGCCTTTTCCAGGTGTATGCGAAAACGTTTATTTGGATGGCTGTGATAGTTATTTCCTATCAGTGCCTTGAATTGTTGATCGCGCCGTCAGCTGCTCACATATCGACATGGCCTATGAAGCTGGTCGTTACAAACGGTTGTGAATGATCACCGTGCAGCGCTACAGTGTGGCTACGGCTAGGTTGCCGTATGAGATATCGGCCCGCGACGAGTATCGGCGTGGGTCTACAACCTTTCAAACAACGGAGACGAACAATGGCGAATGAAGGCTATCATGAGGCACTTGAAGACCTCAGCGACGAAACGCGCGACATGCATCGGGCAATCACCTCATTGATGGAGGAGCTGGAGGCGGTCGACTGGTACAACCAGCGTATCGATGCCTGCAAGGACAAGGAGCTGGAAGCGATTCTGATCCACAACCGTGACGAGGAAAAGGAACATGCAGCGATGGTGCTGGAATGGATTCGCCGTCAGGATCCGGTAATGGACAAAGAGCTGAAGGACTATTTGTTTACCGATAAGCCGATTGCGCACCATTCGCACGATTGATGCACCCTGCGCCGGCATCGTCTCGATGCCGGCCTGGCGGTACCGTTAGGCCACGGCTTTCTGGATCAGCGGAACTAGGTGCTCGGGCAGTTTGATGTTTCCGGCTAACGCAAATTCCTGGGCGTTTTGCGACATTTTTTTCCAGGTTTTGCGAATAATATCGAGCCACTTTTGTTCATCGTATTCGGGATGCTTGGCGACGAAGGCGTCCATATAGTGCTCAAGAAAAACCAGGTCGGCGATGTCTTCCAGCAGCTGTGAGTCAGGGTTGACCTTGATGCCTTTTTTGCCAACCGCCTTCTTGACCCGTTCGATACTTTCCTGCGGCCAGCCAAGCTGTTCCATGATCTGGCCGACGGTATCGGCGTGAAACTTGTACAAGTGAACCCGCCATTGCAGGTAACCGGCACGGTTCATGGGGTAGTCGCTACGGGCCGATTTCCAGCGCTGGATATGCTGTGCTCTGACCGCGATTTTCATTTCATCGTCGGCATCGGGTTTGAAGCGGTCGATCATCTCCGACATACGTTGCCCATAGAGAAGCTCTTTCGGCCACTCCTTGCCGTCAGCCGTCTCCATGTTCGGGTCTTCCTTGTTTGCGGCATCGATAAGCGCAAGCGTTTTTTCCAGTCGTGATGCTTCGGTCATCTCAATTGTTTCCATCGGATAATTGTTGGGTGATAGTGTCGTTGCTAGCACTTGTTATCAACCCGGCAGGTCTGCCGGGTTAGTCAATCCGCAGCTTTCTGAACAGCCGCTGTCCGCGCTCAATGGTCACGCCATCGAGTTGCAGAATTTTCCTGCCGTTTGGCGTGCCATCCTTCGCGGTGACAACGATGTCATGCGTGCCGGGCGCAAGTGGAATTCTCAGCAGCGAGAGCGTTTCCGGCAGGGTACTCCAGCCTCGGGTGTCGGCTTCTTCGAGCAGGAAGAATAGCAGGCTGAGGATTTGTCCGGCAGCTTCGTTTTCCTTTTTCAGTTCATGGGCCAGATTGTGTTTCAAGCTAGCGCGGGCGGCCTGTTTGGCGAGCATTTGCTTGCCGCGGGCGTGTAGTGCCTCACGCGCCACATCGAGCAGCAGTGTTGTGGTTTCCTCGACTTGCGCGCGCCGGCCATCGGCTTCGACGATGTAGCGTGGCTTGACGGTATCGACCAGTGGGTACTGCGGGAATGAGATTCGAATGTCGGGGGCGACGAGCAGATCGGCCGGCTGTTTTTGTGGTAGTACGCCATGGGCAACAAAGATGATGATTTCGCCCAGCTCATCGGGATCGGTTTTCATTTTCGATGTGGACAGCATGGCGCGGTATTTTTCCGCTGCGCTGGTGATGCCAGAACGAAGGGCAGTCCAGTAGAGTTCGCGGGCGATGAGCTTTTCAGTCGGCAGCAGATCCGCAAGTTTGCGATATTCGATAAAGGCATCGTTGTATTTGCCGGCGCTCTCGAAGCTCAGGGCGATCAGCGCGCGGGTGAAGAGGTCTTTTTTCAGTGAATCGCCATGACCGTCCAGCACCTTGAGCGCCATGCGTGCTTCCACCGCGGCTTTTTCCGGATCTCCCAGCAACAGGTAGTTCATCATCTGATAGCTGTGAATCCACAGGCGTTCGCTGTATTCGCCCTTGTAGATGCCCGCCCAATCACTCGTCACCAGCGTTTTTGCCTGATCGGAAACGCTGACGTAGTCCCATTCATCGAGCTTTTTTTCGGCTTTCAGAAAGGCCTTGGTGCTGTCTTCGTATTTTCCCAGGTTATGCAGGATCAGGCCGCGTTCGAGCAGTTCGAGCAGCGCATTGCGGGTGCTGTGTTCCTGCTGGTCAAGCTGGGCCAGTGCCGCTTCGGGTTGTCCTTGAAGGAATGCCTGACGTACGCCATCGTTGGGCATCGAGGCACATCCGCCCAACAGCAGCAACAGCAGCAGCACGAACAGTAGTCGCCGTGATTTGCGGCTGCCAGCGTTTGTCTGGGCGCTGGTCGGCGAGACGCCGGCGACCCCAGGAAGAGGCGGGTTTGGCTCGATCACTGATGATTCCGTCTATGAGCGCTGCCGGGTGGTGAAGCACCGGCAGCCTTTTTCGGTGGTCTGGTTGGTTTACCAACCAATGATCGGGCGTGAAGCCTCGCGTGCCAGCTCGACCTTGTCAGCCCAGGCGATCTCGCCGGTGGTGGGGTTGGTGAGTTCCAGATTCAGGCTGTAGTACACCATCTTCTTCTTGGTCAGGCGGATCTGCTTTTGCTGCTTCTTTTCGATCGAACGCAATGCGCCGGAAAGAATGTAGTCGGCACCGAGTTGCTTGCCTTGCTGGAAGCGCTGGGCAGGATCGACATAGCCTTTCGACTGGTAGCGTGCTTCACGCTGAATGTTGGTGCGTTGCGCCTCGTTGATGAAGCGGAACTTGCCGGAGCGTATCAACGCGAGACGGATGTCGTCGGTGATGCCGCTGGTGCTGATGTGCTCGGATGTTTCATTGGCAATCGGATAGATGAGGATAATCGGCTTCTTTTCCGGTGACAGCGTGTTGATCGACAACAGACTGGCGGCCAGCTTGTCGACAATCTTCTTCTTGTCGGAAAAGTCGTAGTTGGCATCGTAGTGGGTTTCCTGGTTCGGATCGAGCGTTCGCGTCGTGGCGCAACCACCCAGTGTCAGCGTGACGACGCTCGCGGCTACTGCCAACGTCAGTCCCTTCAGAATGCTTCTCATCGCCTTGCTCCCGGTTCTGGAATAGATTCGCGCGATTCTAGCAGTTCATGCTGAATGCTGTGTGAACTGCGTTGGCACTTTGTAATCGCTGAGAACTTCAGGTTTAACCCTTGAATTCCCGTGGAAAAGGCGCATGTTCATACGCATATGGAGGTGTCGACAATGCTACAACGCGACAAATATACCGTCAGTACCCGCTACTGGCACAAACTGGATGATGGTCGGATTCAATGCGATCTCTGTCCCCGTTACTGCAAACTGAAAGAGGGGCAGCGCGGCTTGTGCTTCGTGCGTGCGAACCTGGATGATGAAATTGTATTGACGACCTATGGGCGTTCCAGCGGCTATGCCATCGATCCTATCGAAAAGAAACCACTGAACCATTTTCTGCCGGGTACACCGGTGCTCTCGTTCGGCACCGCAGGCTGCAACCTTGCCTGCAAGTTCTGTCAGAACTGGGATATCAGCAAGTCCCGCGAGATCGACACGCTGGCGGATGAAGCATCACCAGAGCTGATTGCAACCGCAGCCGCCGAGCTGGGTTGCCGTAGTGTCGCCTACACCTATAACGACCCGGTGATCTTTCATGAATACGCCATCGATGTTGCCAAAGCCTGCCGCGAAAAGGGTATCAAGTCGGTTGCAGTGACCGCTGGCTACGTGACCGAAGAGCCGCGCAAGGAGTTCTATCAGTACATGGATGCCGCCAACGTCGATTTGAAGGGCTTTACCGAAGACTTCTACTTCAAGCTCACCGGCGGGCATCTGGCGCCGGTGCTGGAAACGCTCGAATACATCAAGCACGAGACTGACGTGTGGCTGGAGATCACCACCTTACTGATACCTGGTCAGAATGACTCGGATAAGGAAATCAACGAGTTGACCCAGTGGGTGGTCGACAAGCTCGGCCCGGACGTGCCGCTGCATTTTTCCGCCTTCCATCCCGACTACAAGATGATGGATGTGCCGCCGACACCGGTAGAGACGCTGATCCGTGCCCGCGAGATCGCGATGAAGAACGGGCTGCGATATGTCTATACCGGCAATGTTCATAACCCCCAGGGGGACGCCACCTATTGCCATCACTGCGGTGAGGTGCTGATTGGCCGTGACTGGTATCGGCTGACCGCCTGGAACCTCGATGCCAACGGTGCCTGTAAATCCTGTGGCACCCCCTGCGCCGGCGTGTTTGAAGCAACACCCGGAGATTGGGGGCCGAGACAAGTCCCGGTCAGGTTGGCGGATTTCAAAGCGTAGGGGCGAATTCATTCGTCTTCAAGCTGTAGGGGCGAATTCATTCGCCTAACCCGACCGCCAAAATAGCCTGTCGCCCCCTCGCTCGTCCCACAAAGCCGCCCGCCCCCACCTATAAATTTCTGTGATTCACATCACATAACACCCCCTCAGTCGACACCAACACAAAACTAAGTTAACAAAAATTGGTCGAATTTCGATAACCCGGACTTCTCACTGGGTCAACAGTCGACGGAGGCTATTTTTGTGCGCATAGACCGGATTTTCTGGTTCCTGATCCTGTCAGTCTTATTCATGGTGCCCATCGCAGCGCAGGCTGCAGAAGGCCACCCGCAGTATCGTCTTGGTGTCGGCGACAAGCTGCGTGTCACCGTGTTTGGGCACAAGGAGTTATCAGGCGAATACGTCGTGTCGGGCAATGGTGAGGTGGTGATGCCGCTCATTCGCGGTGTCAGGGCGCATGGCTTGAGCACGGCGCAACTGGCGGATGCCATTGTCAATCGGTTGCGGCCGGACTATCTCGTCAATCCCCGCGTGACGGTCGAGCTGCTGGGCTATCGCCCATTCTACATTCTCGGTGAGGTGCGCAAGCCCGGAGACTACCCCTATGTCGAAGGCATGACCGTGCTGAACGCAGTGGCGCTGGCGGGAGGTTTTGCCCCCCATGCCAAACGGGATAAGGTGATTATCGAGCGGGGCAGCGGGGCGGCCAGGAAAAAGCTGAAAGCGCATGTCGGCGTGCATGTGCAGCCCGGTGACATTATCACGGTACGAGAACGGTTCTTCTAAACCCCCGGGCTGGTGCCTACAAACGAGAAGAAGAGATGCTAAATCCCATATCCAGACATGCCTACCCAGCGCGTGAAGCAGCCGCAGTCGATCAGCGGCCAGCCGCAAATGCGCCGAATGATGATCTCGACCTCCATGGGCTGGTCGCCGTGTTCCGTGCGCATTGGCTATCGGTGCTGACCGTGATGGCGCTGACGCTGCTGCTGGGTCTAGTGCTGGCATTGTCTAAGCAGCCCCAGTTCAAATCGACTGGTGTGATCAGTGCTTCTGAAGCCCCTGGCCCGTCGTCGAAGGGGAAAGCGCCCCGCGCCGACCCTCGTGCTGGTGGGCGTGATGTGGCTTTGCTGCGTTCCAGGCGCCTGGCGGCACACGTCATTCAGGCCTTGTCATCGGCGCCGTTGGATGGGGCATCCGCGCATGCCAAGGATAGTGTGACGCCTGGAGAGATTGTTTACTTTCTGAATCGCCTCGAAGTGTCGCAGTCGCCGGGGTCTCCGGTTATTGAGATCAGCTACCGTGGAGACAGCCCGGTTGATGCCGCTCGGGTGGTCAACCAGGTGATCGACAGCTTCCGGAAGCTTAAGGCAGAGCAGATCGGCAAGCTGTTTGCCGCCGAAAAAGAGTACGTGGAAACGGAACTGAAGCGGCAGCAGGGTGAGCTACGGCATGTTGAGCAGCGTATGGAGGATTTTCGTCAGGCCAATGGCTTGGTGGAAGGTGCTGGTTTAACGGTAAAGGTGGGGCAGGTTGGTGCGTTGAACAGCCAACTGGTACTGGCTGAGGTAGAAGCCGAAAAAGCCGCATCGCGCTGGCGTCAGATCGATGCGCTGGTTCGTGCCGGCAACATGGCAGCAGTGGGTGCGGCGGTCGAATCACCACTGGTCCGGCGTTTTCGTGAAAAGGAAGTCGAGTTACGCAATCGAATCAGCGAGATGCGCAATGAATATGGCCCCCGCCACCCGGCCTTGGTCGACGTGCAGAGTCAGCTGCAAGACTTGCGTGCCAGCATCGATCGTGAGCTGCGCAACCTTGCGCGAGCAATGAAGGCTGAAGCCACCCTGGCGCAGCAAAAAGTCACGTCGCTGCGGCAGAATGTCGAGCGGCTGGAAGATGAGATCGCACAGGCCCAGTCCGCAGGCAGAGGTCTGCTGGATCTGGAGTTGAAGGCAGAATCGCTGCGCGAATCGGTTCGTTCACTGCTGCAGCGCGCCATGTCGCTGGGGGATAAAGCCCGCGATCTCGCCGTGGCCAAACTCGTCAGCGTGATCTCTCCTGCCTACGAGCCAGTGGGCCCGGTCTTTCCGACACGCAAGAATATTCTCTCACTGGCGGTAGCGGCAGCCCTGCTGCTCGGCTTGCTGACAGCCTTGCTGGCGGAATACTTCAATCCGAAGGTGACCGCGAGGTGGAGTGGAGCGTCGGCTGCTGCTGCGTTGCCAAAACGGCCCATTTCAAGGGCTGCGCTTGGTGCTGCGCTGCAGGACGAGGTTGCATTGATCCCGCCAGGGGAGAAAACAAGCGAGGATCTCCCAGTGGTGGTACCGATCCCCGGAGATGGCACTGGCATCGTGCCGGCGGCTGAAATTCTGATGAAGCAGCAATCCAAGTTTGCTGCCGCCATCTCGGCGTTGAATGAAAAGCTCCATTCACGGCTGGGCAATGGTGCAGCCAAAGCCGTTCTGTTGACCGGGCACCAGAGCATTGGCGACAAAGTATCTGTTGCTGCGGCACTTGCAGCGCTCAATACACAAAAAGGGCTGCGGGTTGTATTGGTCGATCTGACGCATGGCGAAGCAGAACTCCATCGCGCCTTCGGCATGCAGCCGGTTCCTGGCATCGCTGAGGTGCTGACCCGTTCGACAACCCTGACAAAAGCGTTTCAGACGGACTATCGCACCCATGTCACACTGCTCCCCCGCGGTGATTTTGCCGACAACCGGCTGGTGATGAAGCTGCTGGAAGTGGCGCCGTCACTGGTGACGCAGCTGAAAAAACATTTTGACTTGGTACTGCTGGTAGCAAGAAATGTCGATGTCGCAATCGAGGCCGAAATGATCCCCAATCAGGTGGAGCTGGCGGTAGTCGTTGCCAGTGGCGAAGCAGGGGCTACCAAGCAGCAGGCCGGAAAAGTCGCTGCCCATCCGAAGCTTCAGCGCCTGCACTCGCGCCTGTTGACGGTTGCGGTACAGCGATAGCGCGTTCTCCGTCGGCACGAATGTGCTTCCTTGCCCCGTGGGGGCAAGGAAAAAACGTAGCACTCCCCCTAAAATCCCCTCGATCCCGCTCTCCCGCGAGAGCTGTGGCTATCCCCAGCATGCTGATCATCGTATTTCTCCCTCGTCCCTGGTATTCAACCCCTTATCTTGGGCCCGACTTGCCCCATCGAGCGAACACCCGCCAGTTCGCAGTCCTGCTCAACAGTAGTAGCGAATCGCTGAGAACTTCAGGTCAGGAGGTCATCCCCTTGTTTGCTGTGCCTACAGCTTTTTGCGATCCATATCGAACTTTGCTGTGGGTTCACTGTCATATGGCTGTAACAATCGGCAATAAGGGCGTTGATCAGAATGAAAATCTTATACGTCATCGAGACTTGCGGTGGCGGCTCCGGGCGGCATCTGCTTGACCTCGCCGGTGGGATGAGCCAGCAGGGCAATGAGGTTCACGTTGCCTTTTCACCGCTGCGGGCTGACCCTCGGTTCCTCGAGGCGCTTGCGCGGTTGCGTGGTGTGCGCCGTTTTCCCATCGACATGCAGACCACGCCTGGTAGCGACGACCTCAAGGCGCTACGCCGCCTCAAGCGCTATATCAAACACATGGGGCCGTTCGATGTTGTGCATGGCCACAGCTCGAAAGGCGGGGCGCTGGCGCGCATGGCAGTTGGCCGCAGTAGCGCCAGGGCCATCTACACACCGCATGCGCTTTATACGATGAACCCCAGCCTCTCCCCCCTCAAGCAACGCATTTATGGCGCTGTCGAAAAGCTACTCGCTGCCGTTGCCACCGATAGCATCATTCTGGTGTCGGAGGAGGAGCACGATCATGCCCGGCAACAGGGTTTGCCCGAGCAGAAGATGAAGGTGATCGTCAACAGCGTTGGCGCACGTAGTGAAAATGAACTATGTGAGATGCGTGCCAGGGTAAGGAGCCGCTTGGGAGTTGATGACAGCGTACCCGTGCTCGGCTTCGTGGGTAGGCTCGATGAGCAGAAGGCGCCCGAACGCTTTATCGAGCTGGCGGCGCGGCTACAGGCGCAGCATGCCGAAGCACGCTTCATCATGCTGGGTTCAGGCCCAAAAGAGGGGTTGATCCAGCGCCTTATCGAAGAATATGGGCTGGCAAGAACAGTCAAGCTCTTTACAGATGCGTCTGGCGAAGCGTTCATGCCCGCCTTCGATCTGCTTCTGATGACCAGCCGGTATGAAGCGATGCCCTATGTCCTGATCGAAGCGCTGGCGGCGGGGCTGCCAATTGTCAGTACTGATGTGGGCGGTGCGCGCACCGTTATTGAAGAAGGTGTCAATGGCTATGTCGTTCCTGAATCGGATGACAGCTCAGCGATGCTGGACCGGGTCGTGTCGCTACTACGGCATCCGCAGCGGCGCAGCGAATTTGCTCAGGCCTCGCGGCAGAAATCCGCGAGTTTTCAGACCGACGCCATGGTTAACGACACACTCGATTATTACAGCGTAGCCGGGCAACAGCGTTCGTTGCCGTAACGCCGTTGGCAGGGCGCCATTTCAACACTCGGTTTCAGCGCGGGGCGAGGCAGCGGTCTTGCACTTTTTGGGAGTTCTAGGGTGACAGCAACACAAATAAAACTCGTCAATGATTTTACGTCAGACATCCAGCCGCTCGGGCAAGTATCGGCATTGCTCGATCGTGTCAACGAATCGAAGTGCCGTTATTGCCACTGGAAGACCAACCTCGATCTGGAGAAGGCGCTGAGCGGCGTCGATGATCTGGACCTGCTGGTGGCGGGCGAAGATTTTGCTGCGTTCAATATCGCCTTGTTGCAGGAGAATTTCAAAGAAGCTGAGAGTATCACCAGCCGGTTTCAGCCGGGGGTCTACCATTTTCTGGGCAACGATGCCGCGACTGGCACACTGCTCAACGCCCATCTGCACAGCCGCACCATGACCGGGGACCACTTCATTAAATCATGGGTGTTGCCGTTCGAAGAAATGCTGCTGGAAAAGACGACGAAAGTCGCTGGCATGCCGGTCCCAAGGAAAGAGGCAGAGCTGATCATCTATGTCGTTCGCAGCATGATCAAGCATGCCTCGCTTTTCGATCTGCTGTTGATTCTCCGATCGAAAAAGCCGGGTAGTCGGGAATACCGCTATTTAACGGAAGATATCGATATGGTGCTCACCCGGGAGTTACTCAACAGACATCTGCCGGAAATCGATGACGTACTGTTTTCCGATGCCATGCAGTTACTTGGGCGTGAGGGGAGGTTACTGGACAAGCTTCGCCTTGGCCTGATCTTCAAGCGCAGGCTGGTGAAATATCGTCGCTACAATGCGCTAACCCAGACTGCCATCACCAGCTACGCTGTTCTGCGCATGGTCTGGAACCGGGTTGTTCATCGCCACAAGCACATGACATTGCGTAATGGCGGATGTGTGATTGCCCTGATTGGCCCGCAAGCAACCGGAAAATCGACCATCGCTGCCGAGCTCAAGCGCTGGCTTGGGGTGGAGCTGGCGGTGAGCACCATTCATGCCGGCAAACCACCGCGCACATTCGCTACGTTGCTGCCGTCACTGGCCATCCCATTGGCACGCAAGCTCATGCCGGGCCAGGCCACCGTCAAAATAGAAAAGGATGCTGTCGATAACGATACCCGGCGTTTTCCGCTTGTCTTCGTTGTTCGCAAGGTGATGCTGGCATGGGACCGACGCGCACTGCTGCGCCGGGCCTGGAAAAAAGCCGCCAATGGCAAGGTGGTGATTTCCGACCGTTATCCGTCCGATCTCGTTGGCGCCATCGACGGTGCCACGTTCAGGGATGATGCGATCGATGCGGAGAAATCTACGCTGAAGAAATTCCTGATGAAAGCTGAGCGGCGGCTATACGATGACATTCCGTCGCCGGATCTGGTGTTGGAGTTGACCGTTTCAACCGAAAAGGCGATCGAGAGAAATCTGAAGCGAAACAAGAAAGGCCCTAAGCACACCACTGACTATGTCCGCTTGCGTCACTCGATGAAATACAAGCCTGTATTCGATGGGGCACCGGTGGTGCGGATTTCCACTGATGATGATTTTGAAGCCATGATGCTCAGAATCAAGCAAATCGTCTGGCCCATTCTCTAGTCGTTATCGGAATCAGAAAAGGCATGCCACAACCATGAGTTCCAGAACAGCATCTACCTCATTCGAAAATGTTTTTCGGATCCCATCATCTTCGTTTGGCAAACCATCCAAAAAGGATATTATCGAAGTAGACAATATCTACCGCATTTGCTCTGTTGAGTCGGATAATCCATCGCGCTTCAAAATCAGGCCCGTCGATATTACCCAGCGGAACTGGTCGCGTGTCGGGACAGCCTCACTGGCCGCAACGGATGTTGCAACCAGTAGCTGTTTTGTCAAACAGTATATTGATCGTAGTGGCGTCCGCCATCCTGATCACTGGCAGTACGAATACGAAGGAGCGTTGCTGGCGCGTGAAATCCTCGGTGCTATCGTGACGGTACCAATGCTGCTGTTACAGGATGAACAGCGTCTGCTAAATATCTTCGAACATGTCGAGCTGATCACCGTCGATGAGTTATTGCGCCAGGATGAAACCCGGTTCTGGAAATTCTATCCACTGCTGCTCGAACAGTTTTCGGATGTGCTCCAGGCGATGAAGCACGGCGTGCAACATGAACTCGCCGCTGGATTGCCTGTAAAGCAACGGAGTTACGCCAGCCAGGGGCTGGCTATCAATTTCAAGGGTTTCGAAATTCGCAATACCGGCTATCAGCTCCCGTTGGACGGTGGCACAGGTGGTGGTATCTCACTACCGCCCGTCGTCATGTTCGATTTTGTCAGGCCATATCTCGCGCCAATCGAAGAAGCCGCTGCCAAATTACTGGTTTCCATTGCGCTGCTGAATTGGGGGAAACCCTTGAGCCGTTTCATTAAAGGCCACGATGCCGAAATGCTCGATACGGCGTTCTACTACATTGGCCAATGGACCAATCGTGCCGCCATGGAGGCGGAGCTTGCCATTCAGGAAGGGTTTCGTTTCGACACCATCAAGGGTGCCAGCCGATCCGAATCGCAACTCAAGAAGGCAGGGTTGAATCTCATTGGTCGCCGTTATCTGAGCCGGGTTCGTGATTGGACGATGGCACATTTTCCGGGCGAATAATACTGAACCTGTCGATGTGAGGATTTTAATTACTCAAGTTTCGGAGTTCAGATTTGCCCATCAGCCAGTTCCCCGGGAAAGGTGGAGGCTGGAATGTAGCTCGGTCGCGGAGGAGCCACCAAAAGCCTCCCTTTCGCAAAGGGAGGTTTGGAGGGATTGGTGCTGCCGAGTTTTGGTCTGGTGAGGTGGTATAAATCCCCCTCAATCCCCCTTTGACAAAGGGGGAAGTTGTCAGAGATGGCGCATTCCAGTGGTGAGCTGAGTAGTTACCGCATTATTTGTTTTGCATCAATAGGTTGCTCACTGATTTAGATGCGACATGAACTCCGAACTTGAGTAATTATTCGGTAGTTTTGACGAATGATGTTTGATTTTGTAGAGAGCCCCAAACTGCAAATGCACGCCGGGGTCACTCCACACAGCCCCCCCCCCAGGATGTCAGCGAGCGGTGCAGAAAGGTTGTGTAAAACTGCCTTCAGCTTCGTGAAGTTCTCTGCATCCCGGCAACGAAAGAGGAATACACAATGAGACTATTTTTAGATGCAAGCGGTGGGCAACTGCGCCGCTGTTACGCCGGTTTTGTGCTGGTGCTTATCACGATGATGGGGTCGGTGCATGCCGGCGTGATCGATGTGCGTATTGACCAAAGTCATGACGATGCCGAGGAGCTTGCTGATGGCCGGGTATCGCGTGGTAGCGCCGACCTCGACCTGGTAGAGGAAGACGGCAGCCAGCGGCTTGTCGGGCTGCGCTTTCACAGTCTGGCGATTCCGCAGGGTGCAACGATCAGTGCAGCTTGGATACAGTTCGCCACGGATGAAACTTCGAGTGGCGCGGCTTCATTTGTGATCGATGCGGCTGCCGCAGACACCACCAAGTCATTCAAAACCACGCGATACAGTATTTCCAGCTTGCCGCGAACCTCGGCCAAGGCAAGCTGGTCGCCCCCTTCCTGGGATGTCGTCGGGGAGGCGGGGCCTGCACAGCGAAGCGCCGATCTCTCTGGCGTGATCGAAGAAGTGGTCTCGCGCAGCGGCTGGGTTTCGGGAAATGCCATTACCCTAATTGTCGACGGTAGCGGAAGAAGAGTCGCCGAGGCCTGGAATGGAGATGCGGCTGCAGCGCCGTTGCTCCATGTCGAATTTTCCGGTGGTGGCAATACCGCCCCGGTTGTCGATGCGGGGCAGGACGTAGCCATCACACTGCCGACATCGGTTGTCGCGCTCGATGGTACGGTTAGCGATGATGGCCTGCCTGAGACAGGGCAATTGAGTGTTACCTGGTCGCACGTGGGTGGTACTGGGACCGGAACAGTGACATTTGATGATGCAAATGCTGTCGATACCGCTGCGACTTTCAGTGCCGATGCGGGCTCCTACATTCTCCGTCTCACGGCAACAGATGGGGATTTGACGACAAGCGATGAAATGACTGTTCAGGTTTACGCGGAAGGGACTGTCAGTGCAGTTTCGTCCATTACCCAGGTCAATTATTTCGATACTGGTTACGACGCAGCAGGTAATCCGTTGACGATCGCCAGTACCGACCCCGCCGGCGTACTCTACGATACGTCGACAGGAAATCTGCTGATCGCAGATTCTGAGATTACCGAGATTCCGGAGGTGTGGGATAACGAACCCTATAACGTCTTTGAAACCGACCGTGCTGGCAGTCTGCTGATCGGAAAATATGATATTACCCCCACGCCGTCAGGCATTCTGAAAAACAAGGAGGCGACCGGGATCGCCTACTGCGGTAATGACGGGCACTACTATGTCTCCAATGACGACAGCAATATGGTTTATCGTTACAGCTTTGTCAGTGGCTCTGGGTTCACATTGACGGATACGGTCTCTACAGATCCCGAGACCGGAGATCCTGAGGGTATCACCTGCGATTCGCAAACCGGCAGGATTTTCGTTATTGGTGGCAACGCCATCAATATTGTCGTCTACCGTTATGGAAGCAATGGTTTTGAACTCGACAATGTGATTGATCTGAGCGTGACTGCAGGCACTCCAGATGGCGTTCCGAGTGATCCGGAAGGCATCGCGTTCGATGCAGTCAGTGGTCACCTGTTCGTGATGTCGAATGACGATGATGCGATTTTTGAGTTCACCGATGCCGGTGTGTTTCTCAACAAGTTGGATATCAGCGCGTTCTCACCAAAGCCCAAGCAACCCCAGGGATTGTCGATCGGCCCGTCGTCAGTCACACCTGGAAAGGACTCTTTCTACATATCCGACGCCATGAACGACAACGACTACGATCCTGCTGAGCGAGACGGAAGAATATTCGAGGCAGAAATTCAGCGGAATTGACGTGGATTTTTCCTTGCGTTAAGTCGTGAAGGGGCAGGCTTATCGGCATTGGCTCTAATGACTACACCGTCAGGTATTTGCCGGTGTCGCCGTTCCCCGGATGGCGACACCGGTCTTTTTATGCATGCTGCGCGCCCAATAGATGCTCCCCATCAATACGCCGAGCAGGAAAAACAGATGTCGCCAGTGGAGCGTGTCGATAAACAGGCTTTGCATGGTGGTGGTCAGCAGCACTGCGAAAACGATGAGAATCCCCTCGTCGACGCTATTGCTGACTGGACGGTGCGAAATACTACGCAAGTAGTGGAACCCAATGGTGATCTGTAGTAGCAGGAAAGCGGTGAAACTCACCATGCCGAGCCAGCCGTTTTCTACCAGTGTTAATAGGTACACGTTGTGGGGGTAGCGGGCAAATTCATCATTGACCTCTCCGGGACCCGTGCCCAACGGTTTTTCCAGACCCAGGAGCAGCGCCCGTTTCTGGGTGCCAAAACGCCCGGTTTCACCGACGTCATAAGACTGGATCAGGGTTGCGCGTTGCTCCATCATCCCGGCCACTGTGGGAATCTGTAGCAATGCGGTAATGCCGATCAATAACAGGCCGATGGTGACGCCGGCTGCAACGAGATAGCTAACCAATAGCCGTAATGAACGGGTTACCACGAGTCGTGTAGTCATCAATATCAGGGTAGCCACTATCATATTTCCCCAGGCGGCGCGTGAAAATCCCAGCAGCAATCCCGTTAGCAGAACAGCCAGTGAAATGGCATAAAAAAGTTTCCGCCAGTGGCGACTCGAAAATAGCTTGGTTCCGGCGTAAAGCACTACCGGCACGAGGAACGGACCGTAGACATTCGGGTCTTTGAACAGTCCCTTGGCGCGGCCATGTTTTAGGAATAGCTCGCCATCCGGGAGCAGATGAAGGAAGGCGGCAATGCCGATGAGTGCGGTGACTAACGCGGCGATCAGGTATCCACGCCAGAAGGCGCGAAACATGCGCTCCGCGTCATGGTAGAACAGCGCTACAAATAGCCCCCAGATAATGAACATATAGGCCGAAATGGCGGCATATCTGCTGGCTTTGGCGAAATCCCTGACCTCAACGAAAGAAACCAGGTTGGCGAGCAGAAACAGTATGGCAAGCATCACCGGAAATGCCAGGCCGTGCGGGATACGCAGCCCTGCCAAGGCTGCGACAACGACCATCAGCAGGGCAAGAACGTCGAAGGGTGAGGGTTCCACGACAACAAAAGCGGCCGATATCATCAGGATCAAGAGCAGCAGGGGGAGTTTGCGAGCCAGCGGATCGCTGGCTGTGACTGGATCGATAGCGGTCATGGAGGCTGTGGTCACCCGTTGGCGGTAGCATCTTGCTTAGAGTCGGCTCAGTGTCGTAGGTTCCGCTTGGTGTTTGACACGGTAGTGAAGCGTGATGAGGTTCACGTTACCTCGTCAGTATTGCGCTGCCGCCAGGATGGGCTGGAACCACTGGGTAACGTTCCGGTCATAAGAGTGATGTTTGGCCGTTGTTCCAGGTAGGGAAACCAGATGACAGGAAAAAAATCATTACTTGGCTGGTCAGGGTTCATCTTTCTGATGCGCTTGTCGGGTGCCGTGACAGTACTGCTGACGCAGATTCTGCTGGCGCGCTGGATGGGCGCCTATGAGCTGGGTGTCTATGTGTTGGCTTTCTCCTGGCTGATCATGCTGTCGACCACGGTGGGTCTTGGCTTTCCCATGGCTTCGATGCGCATTCTTGGCAAGGCGCAGCATGATGGTGAGGCGGGTATCGTGCGCGGCTATATTCGCCGCGGGAGGGAGATCAATTTCGGGATTGGGGTGCTTGCCAGCCTTGCGGGTATTGCTGTTGTCATGCTGAAGGCACCGCAGCTCAGCGCCTCCCAGCCGGGGGCGTTTATTTTGGCTTTTCTCTGTATCCCCGTACTGGCGACGATGCGTATGCACGAGCGGGCGGCGCAGGCGCATGGCTGGTTCGTGTTGGCAATGTTGCCAAACATGTTGCTGCGCCCCATCGTTTTTCTACTGCTTGTCTGGGGCGCGGTATTGTATGGTGTGGATCTGGATGCCAGGCAAGTCATGTTGTTGCATGTGCTGCTGATTGGCTTCATGGCGCTGTTCCATGGCCTGGTTTTTTCGGCGCGAATGCGACGCCAAATCGGTGCGCCCAAGCCGGATTTCCGTGATCGTGAGTGGTTCCATGTCGCTCTGCCGCTCTTGATCGTGACCCTGTTTTCCCAATATTTCGCCGACCTCGATATTGTCGTGGTCGGTCTGATCCTGCCGCCAGAGCAGCTGGCGCAATACAATGCCGGCTACCGCATCGCCCTGGTAATCTCTTTTGGCTTTCTCGCCGTCAACGCCGTCTTGATGCCGCGTGTCTCCAGGCTCTATGCAGCCGGTGACACTGCGGCTATTCAAAGCACGGTAGCGTTGGCGACGCTGGCGACGGTTACTGGCGCGGCCATTGCCATCACCTTGTTGGTGGTTTTTGGGGAAAAGATTCTGCTGTTGTTTGGCGAGGAATTTGTCCCCGCTTACCAGAGCATGCTGATTCTGGCGACTTCGCAGCTGCTGCTGGCGGTGATCGGGCCGGTCGCTACGCTGTTGAGTGTGACCGGGCACCAACTCTATTGCCTCAAGGTATTTTCATGGTCTCTCCTTGGCCTGATTGTGCTTAGTATTGTGTTGACACCCCTGTATGGCATGAACGGCGCGGCATTGTCGGTGCTGCTGGTGACGCTGTTCTGGGCGCTGATGTTGCGGGGTTACGTCAGGAAATACCTTAACGTTGAATCTTCGATTCTGTCGTCATGGGTGCTGCTGCCGCGGAAATGATTTCGAATGGGGATGCCTCCCTGCATCAGCGTAAAAGGGCGCAAAACCAGAGAATTTGCAGCAAGCCCGAAAAAATCTCCCTCAATCCCTTTGGAAAAGGGGGAGGTTGTCGGTTGGGGCTGAAATGTTGCGATGAATGGCACCCGTATCGAAGCCAATAAACTCCCTCTCCCCGCGGGGGCAATGCCATTAAGTTAAGCCCCAAGTCATTGATTTACATGGCCCGTTTATAACAAAGATAGAATGGCTGCCGCCCCGTAGCCCGCTTTTTTCGGACGAAGCACCTGTCAGGGCGTATTGCCG
>Ga0256839_1002176_pt1 | contig 22360 bp, 17 predicted proteins | sample 354166metaG_FD_185968 | JGI IMG/M metagenome (GOLD analysis project Ga0256839, IMG submission 185968) | Hydrothermal vent microbial communities from Mid Atlantic Ridge, Atlantic Ocean - 354-166 | ecosystem: Environmental > Aquatic > Marine > Hydrothermal vents | place: Atlantic Ocean: Mid... | reverse complement strand
GCACCGAGGGGGGGGCGCCATGGTAGCCTCGCGGCCATGCCGATTGCCGTCGTATCCACCGTCGTGCGCACCGTGCAGGGGGCTTGCCCCTCTCCGTGGGCAGTGGCCGCCGTCGTTCTATCGTGCGCATGCAGCGGCGGAGGGGGTTCGAGCGGCGCGAGCACCATGACGACGGGCACGACGGCGGGCACGACGGCGAGCACGGGGCAGGCCACGACCGCCGCGTCCGCAACGGCGTCGTCGAGCACGAGCGCCGGGGTGACCACCACCGGGACCACGACCGGCGGGGCCACGACCGGAACCACGACCGGAACGACCGGGGGCGGCGATGCGTGCCAGAACGCGCCGGGGCAGCTCCTCTTGCCGTCGATGCCCTGGAACACCCCCGTCGAGGGCGCGTCCACGGCGCCCGACTCCGACGCGATCATCGCCTACCTGGCGGCCAACGTCTCGGGGTCGGCGCGCTTCCAGATCGACTTCTCGTTGACGGTGCTCGAAGCGGACGACCAGACGCCGTTCGTTCCGTTCACGCCGACGTCGGACCACTTCAGCCCGGACTGCGACACCGCTCCGATCCCCGTCCCGGAAGGCGGCCATCTCGAGGGGGAGGCGGGCTACGTGTGCGAGGGAGACGGCGACTGTCACCTGCTCGTCGTGGATCGGATCGGCTGCCGGCTCTACGAGCAGTGGCGGGCGAACATCCCGGCGCTCGACATGGCCGCCGGCGGGTGCCTCGCGGTCTGGGATCTCACCGCGGCGTACGACGAGACCCTGCGGGGGGACGATTGTACGAGCGCGGACGCGGCCGGCCTGCCCATCGCCCCGCTGCTGGCCACGGCGGACGAGGTCGCGGCGGGGGAGATCCGGCACGCGCTGCGGTTCATCGTGCCCAACGCCCACATCCGCGCCGACCGCTACGTGCGCCCGGCGACGCACTCGACGCCGGCCACGTCCGGGCCGCCCGATGCGCCGCCCTACGGCGCGCGCCTGCGCCTGCGGGCCGACGTGGACCTGTCGTCGCTCTCGCCGGCGGCGCAGGTGGTGGCGCAGGCGATGCAACGGTACGGGATCATCCTCGCGGACGCCGGCAACATCACCTTTACGTTCGCGTCGGACGACTTCGCCGGCACCACCTGGGACGCGGTCGGCCTGGGGCCACACGACCTCAAGGCGCTGTCGTGGGAGGACTTCGAGGTGATCGACACGGGCGATCCGATCACGTGGAGCGACGGCGAGTGCACCCGCCGCCCGCTCACGCGCTGACCGGACCTCATCCCGGGCCGCAGAAGGGGAACACCGCGTTCTCGCGCGGGTAGTAGACCATCGTGTTCCAGCACATCTCGTCCGAGGTGCCCTCGCCGCCGTAGGTGGGCTCGGTGCGGTTCGTCGAGTCGTAGAAGCAGCGGGTGACGATCTCGTCGCCGGGTTGCACCGTCAGCGAGACCTCCTTGTAGTTCTGGTACTCGAAGCTGTACGGGTCGTCCTGGTTGAAGGTCTGGACGAGCTGGCCCCCCACCCAGTGCTCGGCGAACAGGGCCTTGCCGATCTCGTGGGCGTGCAGTGCGCTGCCGATGATGTTGATGGGGCCGGTGAAGATCGCCTGCGTCATCTGGGCGTCGCAGCGCACCTCGTGCTCGAAGGAGGCCTCGCCCGGCGGGATCTGGAAGCCGTTGACCTGCGCCACCACGAGCGTGCCGGCGTTGTTGGCGCGCAGGTTCTTCGTCCAGTGCACGTCGAGACCGCTCGAGTCGAACTGCCCGGCGGTGCCCAGCGGGTTGTTGTAGTGCACCTGGACGCGGAACGTCACGCTCGGGCCCTTGTCGCCCACCAGCAGCCCCACGTCGTCGGGGTAGGTGAAGTCCTCGATGCCCGGGGCCCACGCCCAGGCGAGGTCGCCGGTCAGGTCGTAACACGAGTAGCCCTGGTTCCCCGAGGGCTGGTCGAGGAGGGTCACCACGAAGTGGTGGACGTAGGGGGCGTTGTCGAGCACCGGGGTGAAGCCGGTGATGTGGGTGAGTTCGTCCACGGGCACCGTGAACTCGAAGCAGACGTAGTCGGTTTCCTGCGTCGAGAGCGCGTGGTTGTCGATGCGAAGCTCCCAGGTGCCGTCGGTGGCGCCGGCCGTACCCGCCGTGCCCGCCGTACCCGCGGTGGTCCCCGTGCTGCCCGTGGTGGTGTCCGTGCTCCCGGCAGTTCCCGTGCTGCTGCCGGCCGTGCCCGCCGTGGACCCAGGACCGGTATCGCCGGTGGTGGTGGTGGTGCTGCTGCTGCTGCTGGTCCCGCCGTCGTCCGAGCTGCATGCGGGGGCGGTCAGGAAAAGAAGGCAGGTCGAGAAAAGGGCCAAGTTTCGCATGGCGCGAAGTATGGGGGGCGGCACCCCGGTTCGCAACGCGGGCCCGAAGCGCGGATCCGCGCTCCGGGGGGACCATGCGTGCGTGGGGGTGGGCCCGGTGGGGCTTGGGCGATCCGCCTCGGATCGCGGCAAGGTGCCAGGGTCCACGTCGTGGCGACGCCCCGTTCGACCATGCACTGCGGTTCGGTCGATCCCGGCCGGGTCTTCCAGGCGGTCGTGGGCGCGGGCCCGTTGCGAACGGAGCTTACGGCCGTCGTCCGCCCGTGCGGGTTCCAGATCGAGGTGGTCCGACCGCCGGGGCTCCTTTCGGAGGCGGGCCCGAGCTTCGAGCGGTACTGGGTGCACGCCGGACACGGCGGGCTGCGGTCGCGCGCCGGTCGCTTCGGCAGCGGCTGGACGATGGTGGGCGGCTGTCCGCCCTCGTGGGGGCATCCGCTCGACCCGCTGGTGCGGATCCAGGCGGCGTTCTTGCGCCGCGCCCGGAACCTCGGCCGGACGCCGAGGTGCGCCCGTGCGACGCGGTCGGCCGGTCGCGTCGGCCCCGCGCCCGAGGTCCAGCGGGCCCTTGCGGACCTGCGGTCGTTCCTGGGCGCCGTGGCGACGACCTTCTTGCGCAGCCTGGACCCGGGGCGCGTCCGCCTGGCCCGCAAGGTGGCGCCGCCCATGCGCTGGTGGCTGTACGACGTGGCCTCGTGTGCCGCCCGCGACGGGGCGCGCCTCGAACCCCTCGCCCAGGCCGTCGAGTGTATCCCCGGGGTGCTCGCGTTCGCGTTCGCCCTCGACGACCCGTCCATCGAGGACCACGCGCGCGTGTCCGACGTGCTGGAGAAGGTGGCCCAGGGGGTCGGGACGGCGCGCGACCATGCCCGGGTGCTCGCCGACGTGTGGTGGAGATGGATCGATCGCGCAGGTGGGTCGGACCTGGACGGTCCAACGAGCCGGGAGCGTCTCCGGGAACGTCTTCGTTGGCGAGTCAGGCGCGGGCACCGGGGCGGCGTGTCGGCCCCGGTCGGGTTCCCGCCGGAGGAGGCGAAGGCGCGCCAGCGCCGGTTCGTGATGCGGTCGAGTCGGCTGGTGGATCCGCGCCTGCTGCTCGTGCCGGCGCCGCCGGTCTGGGCGCCCGAGGACCTGCCGGCCGGGCCGCGGGCCGTCGCGCGTTACTTCGCGGTCGTCCAGCAGACCCGGCTGCACCCCAGCCACCGCGAGGTGGCGTGGCTGTTCGGTCGTCCGCCCGGCCAGTGGGATCCGGCCGTCTCGGCGGTGATCTCGGCCCACGCGCTCGCCCTGTGGCACGCGGACCCGACCGTGCGGGCGATTCGAGTCGGCGCCATCGAGCTGGCGATGGGCGTGACGGGGCGCCGGTTCGGGCGCAAGTCGGACCCGGCGAAGATCCTGGCGGCCACCCGCGACTTCGCACGGCTGCTGTCCTCCTCGGAGCTGCCCGTCACGCCGATCCAGGATCTCGTGTTCGAGGTTCCGGGTCATCTGCGGTTCGAGGCGCCGGGAGTTTCGGTGCGACCGATCGGCAGCGCCGTGGAACTGGTGGCCGAGGCCGCGCGGATGCGAAACTGCATCGGGCGGTACGCGCGCGACGTCGCCTGCGGGCGCCGCGTGGTCTGTGTCGCCGTCGTCGAGGGCAAGCGCTACCACGTGTCCGTCCGCCGGCGTTCGCTCTCGGGCTTCGTGCTCGAGGCGATCCGAGGCTTTGCGAACGCGCGGGTGCCCCCGGCGGTGTTCGAGCGGCTGGGGCCGTGGCTTTCGGCCGCGCAGATCGCGGTGCGCAGCCGCCGAACCCTGCGGGGCGGGGCACGCGTGCCCCTCGTGGACGGCCTGGACGTGCCCGGCGGGCTGCGGCGGGCCCGGATCCGCCGCCACGCCGCCCGGGCCCAGATCGCGTCGGACGCCGCAGCCGAGGTCCGGCCCCGCCGCGGCGTCGCGGCACGGGTCTCGCCGCCGGTGCGGCCGGCGCCGGACGAACCGCCCGATCAGTCGGCGTCGTCCGGCGGCGCGTAGTCGTCGAGGCCGAGGGTCCTGCAGGTGGGCGAGGTCGGTACGGTGCGGTGGTCCGGCGCGGTGCCCAGCACCCGGTCCCCCGTGATCATCGACACGCCGAACCAGTAGTGCTCGTTCTTGAAGTGGTGCAGGCGGTGGTGCCGGTACAGCCGCCGCAAGAAGCGGCTGCGGGGGCGGTAGCGCGAGTGCACGAGGTAGTGGATCCACTCGTACCAGAGTCCCAGCGCCGCCATGACCGCAAGGGCCGTGGTGCGCAGCGGCCACGTCGGCAGCAGCATGGTCACCGCCGCAACCTCGACCACGACCGCGGGCAACAGCCCCGGCCCGATGGGGATGAACTGCCAGCGCGGGTCGTTCGGCAGGCGGTGGTGCGCCCGGTGGTAGCGCGCCAGCGCGAGGTCGAAGCGGCGGCCGAAGATCCGCCGGGGACGCGCGTGGAGGATGAACACGTGGATGAGCCACTCGGTGAACGGATGGACCGCCAGCAGGGCCGCTGCGATGGCGAGGTCGGCCGGTTCCGGTGGGCCGAGCCGTGCCCGCAGACCGCCGAACAGGGCAACGATCCCGAGCAGGAGCCGGGGGGAGGGGTGCCGGAAGAAGGTCCGGACGACGGCGCGCAGGGGCACGGGGCGCCCGCGTGGTTCGCAGGTCGTCATGGGGTGTCCTCCCGTTCGGCGCAGAGGTCTGCGATCCCGTGCAGGAGGCGGTCGAAGCCCGCCTTGCTGCGCGCGAGGATCCGCGCGGCCGCGCGGCGGGCGGCGTCGGCCTCGCCCCGCTCGACCGCGCGACCGAGGGCCCGGTGCCCCTCGGCGTCGCGCAGCTCGGGCGCCATGGCGGTCAGGAGCGTGCGGGCGATGGGCTCGTAGGCGGCGCGCAGGGCGTTGAACGACAGCTCGAAGGCCACGTTGTCCGTGGCGCGTACGAGGGCGTCCCACAGGGCGAGGGAGCGGTCCTGCAGCGCGGGCAGGGGGGCGTCTTCGGCCATGCGCGCGGCCAGGTCCGCGACCATGCTCCGGGCGCCGTCGCCGGCGCGTGTGGCGGCGCGGGCGGCGATCTCCGGGCCGAGTACGTTGCGCATCTCGAGGACGCCGCGGGCGACCTTCGTGTCCACGCGGCCGCCGCGGAACAAAAGCCGCGGCAACAGCTCCGGCCCCGCGCTCGTACGAAAGTCGCGGACCTGCGAGCCCCCGCCGTGGCGCGTCGTCACCAGGCCGGCCTGCTCCAGGCGGCGGATCGCCTCGCGCACGGCTCCCCGGTTGACCCCGAGCAGCTCGGCGAGCTTGCGTTCGCTCGGGAGCAACGCCCCGGGGGCCATCGTCCCCGAGACGATGCGGTCGGCGAGCTGGTCGAAGACCTGGCCGGGCAGGGAGGTGCGGCGGACGGGCTCGAAAGCATCCATGGGGGGACTCTGGCACGAAGTGGTCTTGTGGTCAAGTGGTCAGACCATAAGACCGACAGGTCATCGTGCGCGTATCACGCTCCCGACGAGCCCGCACGGGGCGGCTCGGTGGCGGCCCGCTTGTTCAGGCCCCTCCGGGGGCCCTACAATCCCGCGAACACAGGTCTCGAAGGAACAGATGGCGCAACAACACGGTTTTTCGACGTTTTTTCATCGGCTCGTGGGGTCCGCGGTGGTCGCTGTGGCGGTGGGGATGCCGGCAGGATGTTTTCAGGATGACGACGCCGGGATGGGCGGTTCGGGTACGGGCACCGGGACCGGTACGGCGACGACGGGTTCGAGCACTTCGATGACCGGCCCCGGGACATCCACTTCGGGCACGACGATGGGCTCGACCGCGGGCACCACGATGGGCCCCGTCGAGCCGCCTCCGGCGCCGATGCCGATGGTGACGGTCGCGCCGGTCAAGCGCTTCCGCTTCCAGTGGCCGCCCGTGCCCGGTGCCGCCGGGCTGCGCTTGCTCGAGGACCCCGATGGGCAAAGCGGCTTTACGGAGATCGAGCAATTGCCCGGGGATACGACGGACTTCGATCTGGAGGTGTACTTGCCCCGGCGCCTGGGGGCGACCTACGCCGTCGAGGCCTGCAACCCGGCCGGGTGCACGCCTTCGGACCCTCTGCCCATCGGCGGCAAGCTCGTGCCCGCGATCGGGTACGTCAAGGCGGAGAACACCGATGGCGGGGACGAGTTCGGCTGGAACGTCGCGCTGTCGGCCGACGGGCAGACCCTCGCCGTCGCGGCGATCCGCGAGGACAGCGGCAACGGTCCGAACGACAACGGCTTGCAGGACGCGGGCGCCGTGTACGTGTACGTGCACACCGACACGGGGACCTGGGCCGCGCAGGCATACCTCAAGGCGCCGTCCACCGCGGCCGGGAGCCTGTTCGGGTATGCGCTGGAGCTTTCGGCGGACGGCAACGTGCTGGCGGTGGGCGACCCCGACGAGGCGTCGGTCAACGGCGGGGAGGGGGCGGTCCACGTGTTCGTGCGTACGGGCGACACGTGGAACGCGGCGGACACGCTCACGGCCCCCAATGCCGGTACCGGCGACAGGTTCGGCCGGTCGGTCGGGATCTCGGGGTCGGGGGACCGGATCGTCGTCGGCGCACCCTCCGAGGACAGCGCCGCCACGGGGGTCAACGGAAACGGCGCCGACAACACGGTGCCGGACGCGGGGGCGGCGTACGTGTTCGAGCGCCAGGGAGCGACCTGGGGACCGGTGGCCTATCTCAAGGCCTCGAACACCGGGGGATCGGACCTGTTCGGGGGTCGTGTGGCGATCTCCGGGGACGGGAAGACGGTCGCCGTGGGGGCTCACCGCGAAGACAGCGACGCGTCGGGCATCGACGGCGACGACACGAACGACAACCTGCCCCAATCGGGCGCCGTCTACGTGTTCGAAGACGACGGAGGCTGGGCCCAGGCGGCCTACGTCAAGGCGCCGAATCCCGGCCAGGGCGATCAGTTCGGTCGGGCCGTCACGCTGTCCCTGGACGGGACGACCCTCGTCGTGGGCGCGCCGCAGGAGGACAGCGACAGCACCGGGATCGACGGCGACGGGGGCAACGACGATGCGAGCGACGCCGGGGCGGTGTACGTCTACGTGCGCCAGAACGGGTCGTGGGCGTTCCAGACCTTTATCAAGGCGCTGAACACCGGCACCGGGGACCGCTTCGGCGCCTCCGTGGCGCTGGCCGGGGGCGGCGGGCAACTCGTCGTCGGCGCCCCGGGAGAGGACGGTGGTGTGGCCGGCGTGGGGGCTGACGCAAGCGACGAGTCGGCCCAGAACGCGGGCGCCGTCTACCTGTACGATCGGATCGGCCAGACGTGGATGCCGCTTCGCTACGTCAAGGCGCCAAACCCCGGGCCGGACGACGAGTTCGGGATCGACGTGGCGCTTTCTGGAGACGGGGCGACCCTCGCCGTGGGTGCGTGGCACGAAGACGGAAGTGCCACGGGGATCGGCGGCAGCGACAACGACGCCAAACCGGACGCGGGCGCGGCCTACCTGTACTGAGAGGGGATTTTCTCGACCGGGTGACCCGTGCGGCGCGGGGTCTTCCGGCGGCGTCTTGGGCGTATGCCGCCGCGGCCGCCTCGGTGGGCACGGTCAAGCTGGCAGGCGGCACTGCCCGACGTGCGTCTGGCCCGGCGGCCCGTTGCCCGGCGCGAACAACGGGACACAGGTGGCGCCCGGTGTGGCGAACACGGCGTCGCAGGCGGCGTCGGCATCCGGCGCGGTGGTGTCGCAAAAGGGCACGCAGCAGCCCGCTGGATCGGTGCAGCCCGGGACGAGGCCCTTCGAGACGCAAGAAAGCCCCGGGGCGCAGGTACCGCCGGCGTCGCACGGGTCCCCCGGCTCGGTCGCCGTGTCGGACGCCGGTGCACACACGAAGCCATACCGGAGGTCGAGAAGTCGGCACGCATCCCCGTAGGCGCATCCCTGGAGGAAGGGGTCACACGAGGCGGTGCAGACGGTCACGACGCTGTCGAAGAGGACCAGACAGGCACGCCCCTCGGGGCACGGCATCTCCGGGTCCACGCTACAAAACGGGACACAGACGCCCTGGAGCGTCTGTGGATCGATGTGCCAGCACATGCTCGTCCGATCGCAGTTGTCGAACCCGGAGGCCACATACCCCTCGACCGTGCAGGGCGCCCCTGCGGGTCGCGCGGATGGATCCAACGGCACGCACTGGGTGGCGTTCCACCGATCGGTCCCGTCGTTGGCCCACGGCGTGCATTTTGTGCCCTCCCAGCAGTTCTGCAGCGCCGTCGAACACGGGGAGCATCGTTCCCAGGGCGTCGATTGGGCGCATATGCCACCGTCCGGCGGAACGACAAATCCGGCCGACGTGTCGGAACTTCCGATGCCACCCGAGCCGGACGTCCCGCCCATGCTGCCTCCGGCCTCGGATTCGACCGCCCGGGGCGCAGCCCCGCAACCCACCGAGGCGAGCAGCACGACCGCACCGGCCCACGGCGTCCAAGAACGCGAGCGTCCCACGTTGCCGTACCGTAGCATGGACGCGCTGCGCAGCCCAGGGTTCGGTGCGCTGCATGCGCAGTTTCGGTGCGCCTTTTGGGGGGGCGGCGTCGCGGCGCGGGCGCGTCCGGCGACCGGGACGGCCTCTTGCGGGGCCGTGCCCACGGATGGATGCGATGCCCGGCCGACCCGGGCGCCGGCGGCCCTACGGGGTGGCCGGCGGGGTCGTGATCTCGACCCATCGCCCGCCCAGGTAGCGCTCGTGCGGCAGGAAGCGGGCCTTGTAGCGCATGGTGTCGCACGGCTCGATGTAAAGGCCCAGGTAGAGGTACGAAAGCCCCCACCGCCGACACAGATCGAGCTGCTTGAGGATCGAGTACGTCCCGGGGCTCAGGTGCGCAAGGTCCGGATCGAAGTAACAGTACACGGCCGACAAGCTGCGCGCGCCTCGATCGACGATGGCCACCGCGGCCAGGCGGTCCTCGTGGAAGTAGCGGATCTCGAAGCTGTCGCAACAGGATTCGCCGAGGAACGGGCGGTAGCCGTCCGCGTCGAGGTCCGGCTCGCCGGCGGTCAGACCGCGCCCGTGCTTGTGCCGGTTGTAGAGGGTCACCTTCTCCGGGGTCGTCTCGAGCGGACCGAACTCGGTGCGAAAGGCCCGCTCCCCGCGGCGGAACACCCGGCGATGCGTCCGCGACCACCGCACGCGCCGCACGTCGAGGCGAATCGGCTCGCACGCGGCGCACGCCGGGCAGGCGGTGCGGTAGAGCAACAGCCCCTGGCGCCGGTCCCCGCGCTCGAGCCGTACGTCGAGCTCCGCGGGCCGAAGCGGCCGCAGGGGCAGGCGCAACGGCAGGCGGGCGGTCTCGTTCGGCAGGTACGGACATGGGCCCGGTTCGTCGTACACGACGAGCTCCGGCGGACGGGTGGCGAGGACCCGGCTTCGTGTCGAGGGAGCAGACACCGCCCTCAAGGGTAGCAGGGGGCGGACCGGGGGCCGCGGCCACGAGCCGAAAGGCGCGGCGGCGGCGCGCAGGCGACGGGGGCCGGGGCCTCCGGAGGGCCCCGCCCCCGCGCGCAGCGGTCGGCGGCCCGGACGTGCGTGCACCGGTGCAGGCTCGCGGCGGCGTGCGCCGGCCGCAGACCCCGAGCCGCCGTCCCGACTACTGCGGGATGATGCTGAGGTCCAGGCCGCCCGGGTACCAGTAGCTGCCGTAGCTTTGCACCCCGTAGACGGAGATTCCGACCCCCTGGTCCGCCGTGACGGTGTGGTTGCCGTTGCCACCGTTCGACAACTGGACGTGGGCCCACGACCAGCCCGTCCCCCCGATGGGTTTGAAGCTCGCGGCCGGAACGGCGTTGCCGTCCACCGTCACGCTCGCGCCGTCGGGGGCGATGACGTCGACGAAGTTGGCCACCCAGTTCGTGGCGGCGTGGAACAGGTAGTCCTGCCGGAACTGCTCGGCGGGCACGGCCTGCACCATGGCGGGGTCGGACAGGCCGTAGCCGGCGTCCTGGCCCACCATGAATTGCAGCACCAGGATTTTCTTGTCGGCGGTGACCTTGAACGGCGTGGTGCCGATGGGCGACTCGGCGAAGTCGCCCGCGTTGGCGATCGTCCCCGGAAGCCCGCCCTGGGGCGGATCGTACGAAAGCGTCGTGTTGGGCTCGGTCGCGACGATGCGCACGATCTCGCCCTTTTCCGCGTTGGGGTTGGAGGGGTGGACCGGCGGGGCGACGAAGTACTCCTTCGCCAGCGCGTCCACCGGGATCACGGCCTCCTCGAGGTGGTCGCAGTACCCCACGTTCGACGGGATGAAGGTGCACTTGTGTCCGCTGATCACCTGAATGGGCTTGTCGGCCGAAACGCGCGTGCCCGTCACGTCGCCGCCGTTCGTGATCACCTGGAGGACGTCCCCCTGGTCGAGCGTCACCTGGCCCGTGCCGTTGGCCGCCACGCCGCCGCCGGCCTTGATGTTGTTGCCGGTGGCCGACGGAGCGAGGTTCACCGTGGTGCCGTCCTCGCTGGCGACGACGGCGTAGAACCCCGGGTAGTTCCACGAACCGTAGACCCAGTGATAGAACGACGCGACGACGTAGTCGGAACCCCAGGCGTTGACCGGCAGGAGCAGCGACGCGTCGTTCGAGTACGCGGCGGCCAGGGGGTTGTACTGGTAGACGGTGACCGGCTGGGTCGAACGCAGCCGGTAGGCGCCGTCGGCGACGAGCGTGGACGGGCCGTATCCCTTGCACAGCGCGTTGACCCATGGAAGGGTTCGCACCACCACGCTGCCAGCCGGCACCTGGAACGAGTCCACCGTGTTGGCCCCCTGCGTGACCGTGATGTCGGCCGGCATGCCCGACGTGTTGGCGACGGCGACCGCGAAGACGTGTGCGCCCGAACTGTGGGAGTCGTCTTGCTGCGTGACCGTGGGGTAGTAGTCGCAGCCGATGTACGACAGGCCGAGGGCGTTCTTGCTGCACGCCCCCGTGCAGGCGCCGAACTGCGGGTCGCACGTCTGTCCCTGGAGGGGGTCGCAGGTGTCCGTGGGCACGAACATGTCCCCGTTCGGGTCGCAGGTCTCGACGGTGTCGCCGTTGCACTGAGAGGAACCCGGGACACAAAACTTGCAGCCGATGCCGTCCACGCACACGTCGGGGCAGGGCTCTTCGGACTCGAACCCGCCCATCCCGTCGCAGACCTTGGCCGTGTCGCCCTCGCAGACGATCTCACCTTGCGGGCAGACGGCGCCGGTGGTGCCGCCCGTGGAGCCGGTGCCCGAGGTGGTGGACCCGCCCGAGGTGCTCGACCCGCCAGCGGTCGCGGTGATGGACCCACCCGAGGTGCTCGACCCGGCCGAGTCGGAGCCCTGGGAGGTGCCGGTCGTCCCGCCGCTTTCGGTGTCGGCAGACGTGGTCGCCGTGGCGGTGCCCAGGCTCGTGGCGCTGGAATCCGTACCCGACGCCGAACCCCGGCCGCTGCCGCCGTCGCCGCAACCGGCGCCGGCCAGGACGAAGGCAAAGAATAGAGGTGTTCGAGGATCCTTCCGCATGGACCACATGGTAGCACCGCGTGGGGACGGCGCACAAGCGGCGCGCATGGGAGCCGTACACCCTGGTCCGAGGCGAGAACGGGCCTGCACCCCGTGCGTGTGCCGAACGCCGTCCGGGCTGCGGCTTGTGTTCAGTACAGGAAGGGGATCATGCGAAATCGCGCCCGCCTCGTGTAGGCGTCCCACAGCTCGCCGTACTTTTCACGGCACCGTTTCTCGTCGCGGAAGGCCCGGTGCGGCAGCAGCACGCACAGCCAAAGGGGCACGAGGTAGGGCACGATGGAGGTGAACCCGGCGCACAGTGAGAACGAGAAATAGACCAGGATCTCCCCCGTGTAGTTGATCTTGCGGCCGATCCCCCAAAAGCCCGAAACGAGCAGCCGGCCGCCGATCGTCTCGGGCGGCCGCCCCCAGATCTTGGCCGACGGGTCGCGCTTGAAGCGGTCCTTTTGCGCGTTCGCGCCGCGGAAGATCCAAAGGCCCAGCAGGTGCAGGCCCGAAAGCGCCACGATGGCCCCCACGGGGAACGGGGTGGGGTCGGCCGCGATCCAAAAGCCGGGCAGGCAGTAGAAGAACGGCACGAGCACCAGGTCGCCCCACACCAGCATGAACCCGAAGTGCTCGGCGATGACGTCCCACATGGACAGCACACCGCGCTCGAAGTAGTAGTGGGTCGTCATGTAGAGCCACCAGAAGGCCTGGTAGGCCACCATCTGCGGGGTCAGCGTGCCGAGCGTCTCGAACTGGTGGTAGGCCAGCGACCCGTTGAGCAGCGAAAGCCCGATGAGCGACGGGTGGTAGGCCCAGGTCTTGAGGTCCACGCCGGCCCACGTGGGGTTGAGTTCCGCGCCGTACCAGAAGTCCTGGAGCAGGCCGCGCCGCTGGGCGGGCGGGATCTTGCGCCGGCCCTCGCGCAGCAGGCGGATCGACCAGGCGAACGACACCACGTTGGCCACGATGAGGTACGACCACAGCTCGCGTACGAGGACCGACAAAGATGCGCCGAACACGAGTGTGCTGGCGATCACAGCCATGTGGGTGGCCACCCACAGGCTCATGCCGTTCATGCGGTACGTGCGCCGGCTGCCGTCGGCGAGCCGCGCTCCCTGCACCATCGGGCCCGGGAGCACCTTTGCCCCCAGAAACAGGGCGAACAGGAAGGCGCCGGTGGTCCAGGCCGCGTGTGCCAGCGACGCGAGGGTGACGGGGCCGGGGGTCACGGGGGCGACGTGCACGGCCGCAGAGTATGCCGGCTCGGCCGGCCCGCGTCGATGGACAGCGTCTTCCCGGCTGCGCTAGCGTCCGGGCGTTCCGGGGCGCATGCCCGCCGCGCACCCGACGAGGAGGTCTTCGATGCCTGCCACCGCCACCGCCACCCACGCCACCGATTCGTCCGCGAACCTGCCGCCCATGCTCGACGGCGGCGTGCCGCTGCTGGGGCACGCCCTGGAGATGCGCAAGAACCCCGTGGAGCTGTTCCAGCGAGGCTACGATCGGCACGGGTCGGTCTACCAGCTCAAGCTGCCCCGCTCGCCGCGGACCGTGGCCATGATCGGCCCCAAGGCGCACGAGAAGTTCTTCCGCCGGCGCGACGACGAGGTCAGCATGCGTGAGGTGTACGCCCTCATGACGCCGATCTTCGGCAAGGGCATCGCCTACGACGCCCCGCCGGAGGTGATGCGCGAGCAACTCGGCTTCTTCCACGAGGCCCTGCGTGAGCGCAGGATGCGGACGTACGCCCAGGGGTTCGTCGAAGAGGCCGAGCGCTACTTCGACGCCATCGGCGACGAGGCCGTCGTGGACCTGTACGAGGTCGGCAACGAGCTGACGATCTACACGTCGAGCCGGTCGCTGCTGGGCAAGGATTTTCGAGACCGCCTGTCGGGGGAGTTTGCCCGCGTCTACTACGAGATGGAGGCCGGCCTCAACGTCATCGCCTTCATCGCCCCGCACCTTCCGCTGCCGTCGTTTCGGCGGCGCGACCGGGCGCGCGAGCGGCTCTACGCCATGATCAAGCAGATCACCGACCAGCGCCGGCGGGAGAACACGACCGGCGAGGACTTCCTGCAGACGTTGATGGACGCCAAGTACAAGGACGGGCGACCGCTGTCCGACGATGAGATCACGGGGCTTCTGCTCGCGATCATGTTCGCCGGCCACCACACCAGCGGCGTGACGTTCGCGTGGACGGGGATCCTGTTGCACCAGAACCCGCAGTACATCGAGCCGTTGCTCGACGAGCAGCGCGCGATCCTCGGCGGCCGCAACGAGATCACCCTCGAAGATCTCCACGCCATGCACAAGCTCGAGTGCTGCGTCAAGGAGACCCTGCGGCTCTACCCCCCGATCATCATGCTCGCGCGCAAGCTGCTGGTGGACATCGAGTGCGAGGGCTACCGGATCCCGGCGGACACCACGATCATGGCCTCGCCGGCCGTCGCCCACCGGATCCCCGAGGTCTTCCCGAACCCCAACCGCTTCGAGCCCGAGCGTTTCGGGCCCGAGCGCGCCGAGGACAAGAAGCACCCGATGGCCTGGATCGCCTTCGGGGCCGGGCGGCACCGGTGCATGGGCATCGTGTTCGCCCAGCTCCAGCTTCGCGCCATCTGGAGCCACATCCTGCGCAACTTCGAGGTGGAGCTGCTCGAGCCCACCTACGAGCCCGACTACACCCGGTTGCTCGTCGGGCCGCGCAAGCCCTGCCGCGCGCGGCTGGTGCGCAAGAAGACGAAGACGACGGTGGCCGTCGGGTAGGGCTCGCCCCACTCTCTCGAACGCACCACGGCCCGCCGCCGGTCTCCTCCTCGTGGGGCGTGCGCAGGTGGGGGCCGCAAGGTCCCCTTCGTAGGGCCCGAAGCGGCGCCGTCCGCGCGCCTCGGCGCCCCGTGGCTCGGCCGTCGTGCACTTCGCTTCCCCCTTCGCGCCGAAGGCCCGGCTTGGTACGATCCCATGCCATGCTGGCCGTCCGTATCGCTCCTACGCAACGAGGCTTTCGCCTGTTTCGCGCCGGTGTTTGCGCGCTCGCCTTCGGTCTCGGTGCGGCCGCCTGCGGGGACGACGGGGGCGGCGGGGGCGTCGGCACGGACGGAACCGGGACGGAGACGGCCGGGACGACCGCGGGCACGGCGGCCACCGGCCCCGGGACCGGGCCGACCTCCCAGGGGACGGCGGGGATGTCGTCGGGGACGACGGCCGGCGGGACGGCCACGGCGGGCGGTACGACGACCGGGCAGGGCTCCACCACGGGGCCTGGGACCACCGGCGGCGGGATGGGCGAGCCCCTGCCCGACGCGCCGCCGGGCGAGTGGCTGTGGGTGGACATCGAGGGGGCGAAGTGCCGAAGCGGCTCGCAGGCGGGACTGACCGTGCGCTACTCCGATTCGAGCTCGAATGTGCTCATCTTCTTCTCGGGAGGTGGGGCCTGTTACAACCTCACCACGTGCCTTGCGAACCCGGACTCCATCGATCCGGGGGAAAAGGACGGCAAGAACGGCGGTGTCTTCAACACGACCGAACTCGCCAACCCCTTCGCGGACTGGAACCACGTCTACATCCCCTACTGCACCGGCGACGTGTTCGCGGGCAACAACCCCGCTGGGGACGTGCCCGGCGGCCCCCAGGGGCAGATGTTCGTCGGGTTCGTCAACACGGCGCTGATGCTCGACCGCATCCACGCCACCTTCCCGGACGCCGGCGTGGTCGTCATGACCGGCAGCTCGGCCGGTGGGTTCGGGGCGGCGTACAACTTCTACCAGGCGGCGGATCGATGGGCGGCCGACGGGGCGCAGATGGTCCTCATCGACGACTCGGGCCCGCCCATGGCCGACCCCTACATGAAGCCGTGCCTGCAGCAGCAGAGGCGCGACCTGTGGAACCTCGACGATACGCTGCCGGCCGACTGCGACGAGTGCTTCCATGCCGACGGCGGCGGGCTGTCGAACCTGGTCACCTACTTCTCCACGAAGTACCCGGACGCCTACCTCAGCCTGGTCTCGTCCCTGCAGGACGCGACGATCCGGGGCTTTTTCGGGTATGGGGCGAACGACTGCAACGCCATCGTCCCGAACATGAGCGGTTCCGAGTACGAGATGGGGCTGTACGACCTGCGGGACAACTGGATGATGCCTGGTGGCAACTGGGCCACGTACTACATCTCCGGTAGCACCCACACCTGGGTCGGCAGCGACAGCCGCTTCTTCGGCACGACGGTCTCCGGGACGGTCCTCGCAGACTGGGCGGCCGACGTCGTGGCGGGGAACCTCGCCCATGTGGCGCCATGAGGAGCCGATGGTGTAAAAGCGCAGCATGACGGACCCCTCGACGCTTCGGCCCGCGGGCCGGTTCTTCGGTGCGCTGGCGGCGGTCGCTGTCACCCTGGGCGCCGCGGACGCCTCGGCCGGTGGCCTGGAGTTCCCGGATCTCGGGACGGTGGCCATCGGCCGCGGCACCGCGTTCGTGGCGAAGGCGGACACCCCGCTGGCGTTCCACTACAACCCGGCCGGGCTGTCCAAGCAGCGCCGAGGCAGCATCCTGCTCAGCGCGAACCTCGTGCAGCTGTCCGTGTCCTACACGCGCAGCGGCAGCGACCGCTGCCTCATCTTGGACGACATGGGCAACTGCGCCGGCGGGTTCGACCCGGCGCTCGACTACTCGATGACCCGCGGTGTGGACGCCGACGGCAATCCCTTCTTCGATCCGTCGGCCACGGCCCCCTACGAGCAGGTGTCGTTCTCCGGCATCGGGCCGGCGCCGGTCTTCGTCGCCAACTGGACGGGGATCGGCAAGGCCAAGGGCCTGTCCCTGTCCTTCGGGTTGTTGCCGCCGTCGTCCTTCGGCACGCCCAAGTACCCAAACGACGGCCCGCAGCGCTACATGCTGCGGCAGGCGCACATTTTGGCCCTGTTTCCAGGGGTCGGCATCGCCTACAACGTCAACCGATACTTCCAGATCGGGGCGGTGTTCCTCAGCGGAATGACCTTCGTCGAGGTGGAGCAGGCGGCGCGCCTTTCGGTCAACCCCAACAACGGGCTGACCCGCAACGAGGACCTGGGCGGCGACGCCGTCTTCAAGCTGAAGACGAAGGACCTGTTCATCCCCTCCGGCATCATCGGAGTCCTGTCGAACCCGGCGGACTTCCTGGAGATCGGCGCCTCCGTGCGCCTGCCTGCGAAGATCCGCGCCCGCGGCAAGGTGGAGCTTACCGCGCCCGTCTCCGAGGAGCAGGACGCCGAGATCGCCGGCGACGACACGGTGGAACTGCGCCAGCATTTTCCCTGGGTCGTACGCGCCGGCGTGCGCTACATCCATCGGTTCTTCGACATCGAGGCCGACTTCGTCTACGAGAACTGGAGCTCGCTTAAGGCCTTCGAGGTGGACTTCGTCACGTGCTCGAGCGGCAAGGGGGGCGGGCTGTCGGCGAAGGAAGGCGAGCCGTGCACCCAGGTCATGACGGCGGGGGGGCCGGTGCCGCTCGACGACGCCAAGATCCCCAAGAACTACCGCGACACCTACTCCGTGCGGCTCGGCAGCGACTTCGCCCTGTGGCCGGGGCACCTGACGGGTCGCGTCGGCGTCTTCTACCAGACCTCCACGTTCCCGAAGAACTACGACACGATGAACCTCGATTTCCCGTTCGGCGGGGAGCAGGTGGGCGTGGGCGGCGGCCTGACCTGGCGCGTCAACCAGTACTTCGACCTGACCGCCGGCTACCAGCACGTCTTCCAGCGCACGGTGAAGGTCACCCAGGGGATCGTGCAACAGGCGACGAACCTGGTGGACGGGCCCGACGGCGAGCCGATCTCCCCGGGCAACACCGTCAACAACGGCACCTACGAGGTGGCCTTGAACCTGTTCGGCATGTCCTTCCTCGGACGATTCTGAGAAAGCCGCGGAACCGTGACCACCATGCACGCATCGCAGTTCGTCCCCCTGGTTTTGCTCCTCGCCTCGGCCTGCAGCCCGGCCGGCGGCGGCACGCCCACGACGGGCGCGCCGACCTCGGGCACCACCGAAGCGGCGTCCACCACGGGGTCGAGCACGGGTGCCACGGGATCGACCGGCCCGGCCATGACCGACACCGGTACCGCGGGGACGGACGGCAGCGGCGGCACCACCGGCGGCCTATCGTGCATGCCTGTGGAGGGGGCCTGCCGCGAGCACGAGGACTGCCCGTCGGGGTACTGTGAGAGCTTCAGCTCGGCCCCGCCCGATCCGGACGCGACGTGTGAGCCCGCGCAGCCCGAGGGGACGATCCGGTTGACCGGGACGGTACGGGACTTCGTCACGAGGGCGCCGGTGGCCGCGTCGATGCGGATCGCCGGAGCCCTCGACGCGGCGGCGAACCCCCAGACGACCCCGGGGATCGCCATGCTGGACGCGGACGCCGCGGGACGGTTCGAGCTGGTGACGGACCAGGCGGACGGCCAGGCCATCGGCCTCGTGGCGCTGTCACAGGCAGCGGGCTACGAGCTGACCGTCACGGGCCTGGTGGAGGCGGACATCGCCAACGGCAGCTACCCGCCGGGCGCGACGAACCACGACGTGTGGGTCGTCCCCACGACCTTCGTGGACGAACTCAACACGAAGCTGTTGGCCGATCCGGAAGTGGCGCCGTTCCTGCCGCTCGGGGAGGTCGGCGGAGTCGTCGGGCGGGTGCGCGAACCGGACTGCGGCGACGGCGTGGCGGGGGTCGAGATCGTCTCCCGCGCCGGCGCGCAGAGCACCGCCGTGATCCGGTATCTTGCCGACGACGGCACGTTCACGGATACCGCCACGGGTCCCTCGGGCCTGTTCATCATCGTTGCGCCGGCGCTCGCGGAGAAGTTCGACGCCATGCAAGGGGGCGCGATCGTCGGCGAGCGCGAGGCCACGGTGGGGTCGGCGCCCGGGGGCGTGTTCGCGGTCACCGTCATCCTTGCGAAGTAGGACGATGGCGCCGCGCGGGCCGGGCGGGACGCCCCTTCGGTACGAGGTGTTGGCCCTACGAACGCCCACGCTGCCGCCGGCCACCACCACGAACACGATGGTGATGTGGGGCGAGGCGGTCGCGGTGGTCGAGCCCGCCACGCCGCACCCCGAGGAGCAGCGCCGCCTGCTGGACGTGCTCGATCGCCTGGCCGCCGAGGGGCGCGCGGTCGCGGCGATCCTCTTGACCCACCACCACGCCGACCACGTGGGGTTCGCGCGGCGGCTTCGGGACCGGACGGGGGCGCCGATCGCATCCCACCGCGCCACGGCCGAGCGCCTGCCGTTTGCGGTGGATCGGATGCTGGACGACGGGGCCGTGCTCGACCTGGGCGGCGGAGCCGCGCTCGTCGCCGTGCACACGCCCGGGCACGCGCCGGGACACCTTTTGTTCCACGACCCGGCGGGCCGGGTCGGCTACGCGGGGGACCTCGTGGCGGGGGAGGGCACGATCCTCATCGACCCCGACGACGGCGGGGACATGGCGGCCTACCTGGCGTCGCTCGAGCGGGCGCGTGCCCTGGATCTGTCGCGGCTCGTACCCGCCCACGGCCCGGCGCTCACGGCGCCGCGGGTCGTCTTCGACCACTACCGGGACCACCGCGCCATGCGCGAGGCCCGGGTCCTGGAGGCGCTCGGTAAGCACCCCCGAGGGCCTTCCGACCTCGTGCCCCAGGTCTACGACGACGTGCCGAAGGCCCTCTATCCGCTCGCGGAAAAGAGCCTGCGCGCCCACCTCGACAAGCTCGTGGCCGAAGGGCGCGTCGAGGACCGAAACGGGCGTTACCGGTTTGCCCGCTGATCCGGCAGGTCCGGCGCCTCGTCCCGCAGGACGTGCTTTTGTACCTTGCCCATCGCGTTGCGTGGCAGGGCGTCGAGAAACCACACGAGGCGCGGCTTCTTGTAGTCGGCCAGGTGGCGGCGGCAGTGCGCCCGTAGTTCGTCGGCGAGGCCGGGGGACGCACGCCCGCCGGCGGGCACCACGGCCGCGGCCACCGCCTCCCCGAACGTCGCGTCCGGCACACCGAGCACCGCCACCTCCGCGACCGCCGGGTGCATGCGCAGGACCTCCTCGATCTCCCGGGCGGCGATCTTGAAGCCGCCGCTCTTGATGATGTCCGCGCTGCACCGCCCCACGATGCGGAAGGTCCCGTCGGCCGTCTGCTGCACGAGGTCGCCGGTCCGAAAGAAGCCGTCCGCGTCGAAGGCCGCGGCGGTCGTTCCGGGGGCGCCGAAGTAACCGTCGAACAGCCCCACGCCGCGCACGAGTAGCTCGCTGGCATCTGGCAACCCCGGTGCCCCGGCGGGTTCGAGCCGGGTCTCGAACCCGGGCAGCGGGCGGCCGACGGTCCCCGGGACCCGCGGCCCTTCGAGGGGGTTCGACAGCGTGATCATGGTCTCGGTCATGCCGTAGCGCTCCAGGATCCGATGCCCGGTGTGGGCTTCGAACGCTTCGAACCGTGCGACGGGCAGAGCCGCGCTGCCCGACGTGAACAGCCGTCCGCGCGCGAGCGAACGCGCCGAGGCCGGGGCCTGCGCCAGATGGTCGAGGATCTTCCGGTACTGGGTGGGCACGCCGCAGTAGACCGTCGCGCCCGCTTCAAACGCGGTCGCCACGTCCTGCGCGCGGAACCGGGGGGCGAGGCGCACCGCCGCGCCGGCGCCGAGGGCTGCCACCACGCCAATACACAGGCCGTGGACGTGGTGCAGGGGCAGGGCGTGGGTGACGATGTCGTCTGGGGAGAACCCCCAGGCCTCGGCCAGCGAGGCCATGGCGCCGAACAGCGAGCGCATCGTGTGGACGGCCCCTTTGCTGCGACCGGTCGTGCCGGAGGTGTAGACGATGAGGCAGGCGGTGGACGGGTCGGTCGGGTCGGGGGGATCGGACAGGGGGATGCGGCCCACAGGCACATCCACGACGACTCGGGTGATCCGATCGTCGTGCGCCGCTCGCGTGAGATCCCATGATGGATGCAGCGGGCCGGCGACGGCGGTGGGGGTGCAGTCTGCCAGGATGGGGTCGAGTTCCCGCGGCCCGTAACGCAGCCCGAGCGGAACGGCGATCCATCCGGCGCGCATGGCTCCGACAATCGCCGCCAGCGTCTCGAACGACGGGTGCGCCGCGACCACCACGCGCGAGCCGGCGGGCCCGGCAGCGCAAAGGCGCCGGGCCACCGCGGCCGACGCACGCAACAGGTCCGCCCCGGAGCGCGCGGGAGCGCCATCCACGGCGAAGATCGGGCGGTTGCTCGCTGCCTCGAGCCTGGCGAGGAAGTGCGTAAGGCCAGGTGCTGTCATCGGGGCACGTACTCTATCAGCGGCTGGAGCGGCCGATCGTCGGCGCGGGGGCTCCGAGGATGGATCCCCGCACGGACCGGTTCGTGGGGTGGGGCGTGCCGTTCGCCGCCTCACCGGCGCCGCAGTGCGCGTACGGTCGTCCCCGTCGCTTCACACCTGTGAGGTACGTCGGCACGGGCCCGTCTTTCGTCGTAACGCCCCGTGGATTCTGCGCCAACCGGTCGTCCGTGGGCCCGGACATTCGGGTGGCGGAGATCCACCGAAGCATGGTCGAACAAGGTGCGCACGCGGCCGGTGGCGTGGGAACGGGGACGGGAGGAGGAGCGATTCGCTGGAACGGTCGGGACGAGACGGCAGCGTGCGCACCGGGAGCGTTTCATCCCGGCACGGGCCGGGTCAAGTTCTCCGAACGAATCGGCCTTCCTCGCCCTGTGGGGGCGCCATGCCACTTCGCGCGCCGTCGGAAACGGGAGCGACGGCGCGCCGTTGGACACGTCGTCCCCGACCGCCGCACGAACCGAGGTCGCCGTGGCTCACGCGCCACGAACCTCGCGTCGTCCGCGTCGCGGGGTCGGCCAGGTTCGACCACCGCCACCGCACCGATTGCGCCGCGTGGACTTCGAGACCGTGTTCGATGGGGAAACCCCGGAGGCCCGTGTCGGCTCGGGCGGGCAAAGCAGGCGATGTCGGTCGTGGTGGTTCGCCTCGAAGGCCACGCCGTCCAGTTGCCCGTGGGTGCGAGCCGGCAGGCGTATCGGCCGGCGGGGCGCGCGACATCGCGGTTGACATCGGCGCGCCCGAAAACCACGATGGAGATATGACGGTTTTTCAACGGGGGCTGGCGCCGTACGTGGCGGTTGCGAATGGGGGGGCGGGGGTGTGGTTGTGTCTGGCGTGGTTGGTGGCTCCAGCGTGCGTGGTCAGGGAGAGTGTCGCCGTCGAGAGCGCGAGTGCCTCTGCATCCTCGTCCACGTCGGGTGGGGCCATGGCGGGGACGTCCAGTTCCACTGGTGGTGATGACTGTGCTCCGACCGATCCGAATTGCGGGGGCGGTGGGGGGGTCTGCCCCGGCCTGGGCGGCTGGGGTTGTGACGCCCCCGAATGCGAGGACACACGGGTTTGGGGCGAGGTCGCGATCATCGACGCGAACTGGGAGGAGGCCAGGTACCCCGACGTCGCCGTGGGCCCGGACGGCACGGCCATCGTGGTCTGGACCGAAGTCAGCGACGTGAGCG
>Ga0256839_1002175_pt1 | contig 22376 bp, 15 predicted proteins | sample 354166metaG_FD_185968 | JGI IMG/M metagenome (GOLD analysis project Ga0256839, IMG submission 185968) | Hydrothermal vent microbial communities from Mid Atlantic Ridge, Atlantic Ocean - 354-166 | ecosystem: Environmental > Aquatic > Marine > Hydrothermal vents | place: Atlantic Ocean: Mid... | reverse complement strand
AACCGGCACCGGCGCCGACATTCAGCACCGATTGGGCCTTGCCCAGCGCGCGCTCAATTGCCCGCGAAATTCGCGCATCAGGCTTGCGAAGATCTGCATAATTTAGGCCGATAGTGTCGTATAATGCAGGCATTTCAAGTGTTCCCGATCGACTAAATATCTAAGAGATAAAACATTTGACTGATAGTACATGAGCCGCAATGTTTTGTATGCGGATTTTTGACAATCCGAATGGATCACAAACCACTGATATTTTTCAACTGCTTTCGAAACAGGCCCTAAGACGGAGGTAGCGGCCGAGAGTGTTTACCGGTTCAGAGCATGATATAATCTGTGCTATGTATTTTCAGAATAACAATCAATCACGCCCAGGCAGCAACGGAGTTAAAAACATGAATGAGCCAGTTGCTAATGACATAAATGTCAACAAACGCACGCTTGGAAAATGGATTGCATCGGGCTGGCTGTTTTTCTTTACTGTTCTGTTTTTCATATGGTGGCTGATACCGCAGGACTTGACGGCTTCAATCAACAGCGTTTCTGCCCGCTTGGCTTTTGCCTTTGCCCATATATTTTTAGCCAGCCTGCTTCTATTTGTTGGATTTTTGGCGGTAGGTGCTACCCGTTGGCAAATTGAAACCAAGGATAGTTCTGCCAACCCGGCAAATTCCGGCAACCGGGCTGCGGCAATAAATGTGCACAACCGCGTCCATGCCCAGTTTTTGAGCAACACAACCGAACAATTTCTCATGTTTGCCGCTGCACTGCTTGCTGCTGCGCTATTTCTGTCGGGATCATATCTGCGCATCATCACACTAATGACCATAATGTGGATATTTGGCCGCTTCTTTTTTTGGGGTGGTTATTGGTACACCGCCGTAAAAGGCTTGCCGACTTATCCTCGAGCTGTTGGCCTTGGAATGGGGTTGCTTTGCACCTTGTCGCTGGCCTCAATTGCCGCAATTGGCATCAGTTTGAATTTCCCAACCTTCGCTATGGTTTATGAAAATCAGGCCATTTTATCGCAACCGAGTGCTTTCACCTGGGCTAATATTATTATTTGGCCAAGCAGCGTAGTTCAGGGCAGTAATATTTTCCCAATCGGCATTGTCAGTCTAATCATAACAATTACCGCCGCCCTGGCTGTCTTGCCGCGTTTGGCACCACCAGTTGTTCCAATGGCGCTGATCAGCGTAATCGGTTGGCTTTGGTTGTTGTTTTCAGGAACAATTCCGATCCGGTTTTAGATTTTTGCCGGAATCCACCTGAACCACCCTACCCCCTTAACCGCTCATTTGCCGGGTCAAACGGGCTTTCCTCGATGATCGTCACTTTGTAGCTCTCCCCCAGAATAGTAATTGAAAGTTCCGTACCGATTGCGGAAAGGCGTGGTGGCACCATTGCAAGCACCAGAGATTTTTCGACCCGCCAGCCATAACCGCCGGAGGTGGCGCGCCCAACAAGTTCATCACCCAGATAGATTGGTTCAGACCCACGCGCATCAGCGTCTTTAATGCCGTGCACTTCCATCGTCACCAATTGCCAGTTTTCGCCCGCTTCACTGCGTTTCAGCAGTGCATCACGGCCGATAAAATCACCCTTGTCCGGGTGAACAAAGCGCTGCAGGCAGGATTCGTAGGCTGAATATTCAATCGAGAGCTCGCGCGGTACAAGTCGATAGGATTTTTCAAGCCGCATGGCATCCATTGCGCGTATGCCGAACGGCTTGATGCCAAACTCTTTGCCGGCTTCCATAACAGCATCAAAAATAGTATTTTGCATATCAATCGGGTGATGCAGTTCAAAGCCCAACTCACCAACAAAGTTGACCCTGAGCGCATGGCATTCGGCTAAACCAACTGAAATCGGCTCGCCGCTCAACCATTTGAAATTCTCATTGGAAAGATCGGTTTTAGTGAGCTTTTGCAAGACCTCACGGGATTTCGGCCCGGCCAGAACCAGCACTCCATAGCGCTCGGTCAAAGGACGAAAAGAAACGCTGCCATCTTTCGGCAGTGCTTTTTTCAGATAATCATGGTCATGACGCTCCAGTGCGCCAGCGGAAACCAGATAGAATTTACCCGGCTTCCATTCATAGATGGTGAATTCAGAGCGCACCCCACCTTCGCTGGTGAGCAAATAGGTCAGCCCTACCCTTCCCCTCTTTTTCGGCACCTTGTTGGTGAGCAGGCCTTCCAGCCATTCACGCGCACCGGGGCCAGAGATTTCGCATTTGGCAAAGGCCGACATATCGAGCAGGCCGACATTTTCAGTGACGTTTTTCACCTCATTGCCCACATGCTCAAAATAGTTGGAACGGCGGAACGACCAAAGCTCTTTAACTTCGCCATTTTCATCCGGCTTGGGGTGGTTGTCGTTCAACAACACATCGGGCTTCTCCAACTCATCCACCTTGATGGTATAGCCTTCGGGTGCAAACCAGTTTGGGCGCTCCCAGCCATAAACGGAACCAAACACCGCACCCAGCGCCTTCATTCTATCATAACAGGGCGCGCGTTTAAGGGGACGCGCGGCAACCCGTTCCTCATCCGGGTAATGAACTGCAAACACTTTGGCATAGGCTTCTTCGTTCTTTTCCAGCAGATAGCCCTTGCCCGCATAGGGGCCGAAACGGCGCGGGTCGACGCCCATCATGTCAATTGAAGGTTCGCCCTCGACAATCCATTCAGCCAATTGCCAACCGGCACCGCCTGCCGCAGTAATACCAAAGGAATGCCCTTCATTCAGCCAGAAATTGGGCAGATCCCACGCAGGGCCTATAATGGGTGAACCATCCGGCGTATAGCAGATCGCGCCATTGTAGATTTTCTTGATACCGACTTCGCCAAAAGCTGGCACCCGCTCAATTGCGGTTTCAACATAGGGCATCAGCCGGTCGAGGTCTTCCTGAAACAGTTCATATTCGGAATCATCGGTTGGAGAATCCACATAGCAGCACGGCGCGCCAACTTCATAGGGACCAAGCAGCAGGCCGCCATTTTCCTCGCGCATATACCAGGATGAATCACTTTCACGCAGCACGCCCATTTCCGGCAGCCCGGCCTTTTGACGTGCAACAATATCCGGGTGCGGCTCGGTAACGATAAACTGGTGCTGTACGGGAATGACCGGAATATCCAAACCGACCATTGCGCCGGTCTTGCGAACAAAGTTGCCGGTGCAGGAAATCACATGCTCACAGGTAATATCGCCCTTGTCGGTTTTTACCAGCCATTCACCATTTTCCTGCAGTTCGATCGCGGTGACTGATGTATAGCGATTGATCTCAGCGCCAAGTTCACGCGCACCCTTTGCCATCGCCTGGGTCAGGTCTGCCGGTTGAATATAGCCATCTTCCGGGTGCTGTATCGCGCCGATCAGGCCATCTATATTGCATAATGGCCAGATTTCCTTCACTTCATCGGGTGTCAAGAATTTGACATCCACACCAATGGTTCGGGCAACGCCTGCATAATAGTGATATTCGTCCATTCTATCCTGCGTGCGGGCGAGGCGAATGTTGGACACCGCAGAAAGGCCCGCGTTCTGCCCGGTTTCCGCTTCCAGCTCGCTGTAGAGTTTGACCGAATATTTGTGGATCTGGCCAACAGAATAGGAAAGATTGAACAAGGGCAACAGGCCTGCCGCATGCCATGTAGAGCCGGAGGTCAACTCCTTGCGCTCAATCAACACGCTGTCGGTCCAGCCTTTTTTTGCCAAATGGTATAATGTTGAAACGCCAACAACACCGCCACCAATTACCACTGCGCGCGCATGGGTTCTCATCCAGATTTCCTAACTTCGCCAAATTTATTTACAGCAAGATTTTGCCCAATATCCTGCAGATTGCCATAGCGGCGCTTATCTAATTGCGACATTAAATTTCGACATCACCTTAGGCGGCATTTTTTTAAACACAAACAAGATACTCAAAGCCCGTGGAGAGGGGCAAGTTAACGGGATTCCAAACAATTTGAGTTAGACTTGAGGCAAATGTGAAACAGCGCAATTGCGCAAACTGGTTGATCTCAGATTGTATAAACATGCTTCAAAAAGTTGAAGAACCGCAGAAAACCAAGCCCGTGGGGCCATTATGTGTCGATCTTGACGGCACATTGATCAATAGTGACACGCTTTATGAGTTGATCTTCGCACTTATCAAGCGCAACCCGCTATGGATATTTTTTCTTCCCGTGTGGCTAATGAGAGGTAAATCTCAGCTGAAAGAAGAAATTGCCAATCGGGTGGAACTTGATGTTTCCACACTGCCTTATAATGGCGAATTTATCGAATATTTGAAATCTGAAAAGGCGCGGGGGCGAAAACTGATACTCGTCACCGCCACCCATGAGACAACAGCCAATGCGGTATCCGCCCATTTGGGGCTTTTTGATGAGGTTATGGCCAGCAATAAAAACATCAATTTGCGCGGCAAGGCAAAAGCCGCCGCATTGGTGGAACGATATGGCGAAGGCGGATTTGACTATGCCGGCAATGATGCCAGTGACATTAAAATCTGGAGAAAAGCCAAAAATGCGATCGTCGTTAGCCCGGATGCAAAGGCGCTAAAATGGCGCGATTCGCAACAGGGCGACGCGCTATTGTTTGATCAACCAAAACCGTCGATAAAAACCTATCTCAAGGCGATACGCATCCATCAATGGCTGAAAAACTCATTGATTTTCGTGCCGCTTGTATTAGACCATCGGATATTTGAATTAGACGTTATCGCCAATGCTTATTTAGCGTTTATCGCATTTGGCCTATGTGCCTCAAGCGTATATCTGCTGAATGACCTGATTGACCTTCCAATAGATCGTAAGCACGCGAAAAAGCGGAACCGACCGTTGGCGGCGGGCACTATTCCCATCAAGCATGGCGTTATCATGATGGTTTCCCTTCTGGCGCTATCATTTGCTTTATCTCTAACGCTACCCATCGATTTCACCCTGACTTTGCTGCTGTACTATGCGGTTACGCTTTCCTATTCACTCTATCTAAAAAGAACCCTGCTGGTCGACATCATGACCCTTGCCGGGCTTTATACAATAAGAATTATTGCCGGAGGTGAAGCAACAGGCACTGATATTTCCTCATGGCTTTTGGCATTTTCAGTATTCTTCTTTTTCTCGCTTGCTCTGGTAAAACGCTTTGTTGAGCTAAGCGATATGGATGAAAATGCGACCCGCGCCACAACCGGACGCGGATATAGAAAAATCGACATTGAAACAATCGGTCAAAGCGGCATTGCCTCGGCCTTTGCCTCGGTATTGGTGCTGGCGCTTTATATTGATTCTGCTGAAGTTAAGGCGCTCTATACATATCCACGGATGATCTGGCTGCTGTGCCCTCTGGTGCTTTATATTATCGTGCGCATCTGGATTCTCGCCCGTCGCGGCGAAATGGATGACGACCCGGTGGTGTTCATCATGAGCGATTGGCGCAGCCAGATAATGGTTGCGGCCGGTGTCGCCTTGATGGTTTTTGCAACACTGTATTAGGTCATCAATGGAACACGAAGATTACCAGAGCTGGGGCCGAAATACCCACATTGAACGGCAAGCAAAGGCCTGGCGATCAGGTGATCTGAACAATGCCAGCTTAAGCTCGCTGCCATTTGGAAATGGGCGCTCGTACGGCGATAGCTGCCACAATGATCAGGGCATGTTGCTGGATAATCGCGCCCAATCAAAAGTCATTTCATTTGACGAGACCGTCGGCGAGATTTGCTGTGAGGCGGGTATATTACTGTGTGATATTCTTCGCCATATCACTCCGACAGGTTGGTTTTTACCGGTGACCCCGGGCACGCAATTTGTCACCCTTGGCGGAGCGATTGCCAATGATGTGCATGGCAAAAACCATCACCGCACCGGTACATTTGGTTGCCACGTTGAAAGCTTTGGTTTGGAACGCTCCGATCAGCCGCCGTTGGAATGCTCAAGACAAGAAAACCAGGTGCTGTATTGCGCAACAATTGGCGGGCTGGGACTGACCGGAAATATCACCAGCGCCACCATCCGCTTGAAGAAAGTTCATTCCATTGACATTAAACAGCAGTCCATCAAATTTGAGCGGTTGGGCGATTATTTTGATATGGCTGAAGAGGCGGACCGCAACAATGAATACAGCGTTGCGTGGATTGATTCACTCGCCAGGGGCCAAAAACTTGGGCGCGGTATTTTGCTAAACGGCAATCATGCCAAGAATGGCAATCTTGGCTTTTCAACCACGAAGCCGTTTCTTTCCGTGCCGTTCACACCGCCAATATCTTTGATAAACGGTTTGGCTTTGAAGGCGTTTAATCAGCTTTATTATCACAAGCAGCAAAAACGTGAAGTGATTAGCCAGACAAAGTGCAGCAGCTATTTCTATCCGCTAGACGGGATTGGAAAATGGAACCGGCTCTACGGCCCCAAAGGGCTGTTTCAGCATCAATCTGTTGTGCCATTGGAAAATGCAGAGGCTGTCGTATCAAGCCTGATAAAGACCACCCAAACGGCCGAACATGGTTCGTTTCTGACTGTTTTAAAACGCTTTGGCGATGTCGCCTCCCCCGGCTTCATGTCCTTCCCGCGCGAGGGTTTTACGCTGACACTGGATTTTCCGAATTTTGGGAAAAGGACCCTGGCACTGTTAAATGACCTCGACCGGATAACCATCAATGCCGGCGGTGCGATCAATCCTTATAAGGATGCTCGCATGTCGGCAGATACATTCAAACAGGCCTTTCCCAATTGGCAAGAACTCGAAGCACTTCGCGACCCGGCCATCATGTCTGATTTCTGGCGACGGGTTGCCGGTTGAACTGCATATCAGCTCAAGGCATGTGGTTTTATTTTTAAGACTTGAGAGTTCTCACTTGATGGCCTTTTTTTGCAAACCAAGACAAATCAATACCTTACCTGTCAATTGATACAAATTTATTTAATTCCCACCACAAATTTCCACCGGTCCTTTACCAGGTTTTTTCACGCGAATGTAACAGCTTTTATATAGCCTCCTCCCTATTGGGGCGACGGTTTTGAGGCTGTTAATTTTGGGGTTCAAAGGCAATGAACTATATTCACTTTATTCTGTTCACGGTCTTTACCAATGCAGCCGCGCAAATCATGCTGAAATATGGGATGACCAATCTCGGCGCGATTCAAATGGTTTCTCCAGTGACCATTCCAGCCGTCGTCCTTACTATCATCAAAGTCGTATTTAACCCTTGGGTATTCGCTGGATTGCTAACCTTTGTCATTTCAATGGCATCACACCTTTATGTGCTGACTAAAGTCGAATTATCCTTTGCTTACCCCTTCCTGAGCCTAGCTTATGTGGCGGTCGCTATCGTCGCTTGGTTGGTATTTGCCGAAGACCTGAACGGTTGGCGGATTGCCGGAATCGGCTTCATTTGCATCGGCACGGTTCTTATTGCCCAGGGCGGAACCAAAGAACACGAACCAACCAAAACAGCTCAATCTAATCAACACGTGGCATCGGTTGCCGGAGAATAAAAGCATGAGACACATTATATATGGTGGCGATGGGTTCGTCGGCAGTTATCTGGCAGCACAGCTTACAAAGGACGGCGAAAAGGTCGTCGTTGGCGATATTAAGCGCAGCGACCATGCCCATTACCATTCGAAAAAAAATGCGGTTGAATTTGTTACCCTTGATGTGACCAGGCCGGAAGATTTCGACAAAATCGAAATCAAGCCCGAGGATGCTATTTATAACATGTCGGCCATGATGTTGAGCCCGATTGTGACCCGCGCTGAGCGCTATGATTTTTTCTGGCCGGTCAATTTCTTCGGTACGCGAAACATTTTGAATGCAATGGAAAAAGCGGGCGCTAAAAACCTCGTTCATTTTACGACAGACATGATTTATGGCCACACAATATTCAACCCAATGACCGAAAGCCACCCGGTCGCACCGATTGGCGAATATGGAGAATCCAAGCTTGCAACCGAAGTATTGGCAGCTGAATGGCGTGAAAAAGGGTTTAATATTTCGCTGTTTCGTCCGCGCCTGATTATCGGCCCCGGCCGTCTTGGAATTCTGGAAAAGCTATTCAAACTGATCGACTATAACCTGCCGGTTCCAATGATCGGCTCCGGTAAAAACCCGTATCAGTTTATTTCCGTGTTCGATTGTGCGGAAGCCGCCCGTCTTGCGTGGAAAGCAGGCTTTCCAAACGAGGCTTACAATCTTGGTTCAACCAACCCGCCACCGGTGCGCAGGCTTTTGGGCGATCTGATCAAGGAAGCCAATAGCTGGTCTATCCTGCTGCCAACGCCTGCGCCACTGGTTAAAATGACCTTGAATATGCTGGACTGGATGAACATGCCAATTATGGACCCCGAGCAATATATGATTGCTGATGAGGTTTGCATTCTTGATTGCTCAAAGGGGGAACGCGAGCTTGGCTGGGTTCCGCAATATCGCGATGAAGATATGCTGATTTCCGCCTACCGGGAATATCGGGCCAATAAGGATGCGGGCAATGATACCGCTCACGGTACGGCGCCCACGGCCGAGGCCACCTGAATTTTGAATAAAAGAAATTTCATCCGTTTTAACCAGGATTAGTTCAATGCTTGATATGCCAACCAAAACCATCGTTGAGGAAGAAGCCCGCACTATGAGTGAAACACCAGCACTTGCCGGCATCAACAAACCCGCATTGCTGGGCGTTGAAGAGGCCAAATCAATGAGCCTCAAGCAGATGACGGATCTTTTCAAGGCCCACCTCAATCCGGGCCAATATCATTTTATGAAGCTGCTGGGTTTTCATAAAGTGAAAATCGAACGCGCTGAAGGCATGTATTATATCGACGATAAGGGTCGCAAAATCCTTGATTTTTTCGGTGGCTTCGGCTCGCTCGCATTTGGCCACAACCACCCACGCATTTTGACAGCCCGCAAGCAGTTTCAAGACGAAAACCGCCATGAAATTGCTATGGCTTTTCTATCACAATATGCATCAGCTTTGGCACACAACCTGGCCACCATTTCGCCCGGCAATCTAAATATGGTGTTTCTTGGCTCATCAGGTTCTGAGGCAATGGAAGCTGCAATCAAGGTTGCAGAACAGGCGCAAGGGCCACAACGCTCTAAGGTGCTTTATGCGGAAAACTCCTTCCACGGTAAAACCAAGGGCGTGTTATCATTGACGGACAGTCCACTTTATCGCTCTGAGTTTAATCTGGTCAATAATGTTAAAAAAGTACCGTTTGGTGATATTGAGGCCATTCGCACAGCCCTCAACAATGACCCGGAAATTGGCATTATCTGCCTTGAAACCATTCAGGGTGGCGGCGGCATTATTCAGGCGCCTGTTGAGTTTTGGCAGCAGTTACGCGCGCTCTGCGATGAAAAAAATGTTTTATGGATTGCCGATGAAGTTCAGTGCGGGCTTGGCCGCTCAGGTCGTTTCTATGCGTTTGAACATGCGGGCGTCGTGCCGGATGTAACGGCATTGGCAAAATCTCTCGGCGGCGGCAAATGCGCTATGGCGGCAATGATCACCACCACAGAAATCTATATGAAAGCCTATGGCAAACCGGCCAATGCGATGATCCATGCGGCAGCCACCTTTGGCGGCATTGGCGAAGCCTGCATTACCTCAATCGAAGGCCTCAATATTCTCTATGATGAAGACCTTATCGGCAATGCGGCGCGTTCCGGCGACTATATGTTGCAGGAACTTAACCGACTGAAGGAAAAATATCCAAAGATCATCAAGGATGTTCGCGGCCAAGGATTTATGATTGGTCTGGAGTTGCAGGATTTCTCGCAAACCCTGCCCTTCGCCATCAAGACTGCCGTATCACTGCTGGACGCCAAGCTCAAAGGCTCACTTTCCGGCTTCATCGGGGCAGCCCTGTTGCGCGACCATGATGTGCTGGTGGCATTTACCGAATATAACCGCAATGTCATTCGCCTTGAACCACCGTTGATTGCAGAAAAGCAACATGTGGACCAGTTTATCGCCGCTCTCGACAGTGTCCTGGGTGAAGGGGTGGTTAAAATTGTTACCAAGTTCCTCAAATCTCAGGTCGGTTAAGCCCGGTTGAATTAAGTTTGAATGGATGGCCTATGAGCGTCACAAACGATAATCAGCAAAAAGAACTGTTTTGGTCTCCCAAAGCAGTAATTGCATTAATGCGGCCGATCCTGTCTAAATCAATATTGGAACGGCTGTCTGTGATATTGTTTGTGTTGTTTGTAATCGCAATTGCGGTTATCGGCTTGAAAAAGCCCGAATATAACTGGGACATGGCACCCTATATTGCCGCCGCCATTCAAACTGATGGTAGCAGCGCTAAGGAGTTACACCAAAAAGCATGGAATATGATCGAGGCGCGCGCTTCGCAAAATCAGATATACAATCTCAAGGCCGGAAACCCCTATAATCTGCATCTCTATGCCAACCCGGATGCATTCTATTCGATGCTGCCTATGTATGAGGTGAAAGTTGCCTATATTTCGGCCGTGCAGTTTTTAGGAAAGATTGCCAATCCGGTTGATGCAACCATCTGGATCAGCGTAATTTCGTCGCTGATTTTTGGCGGAATTTGCCTCGTCTGGATGATACGCGGTGATTTTGCGCAGGCGGCACCCGTGGTTATCTCCATCATGCTGCTGGCGGGGTTTTTCTATATGCCGCGCATAGCGACGCCGGATTTAATGTTTGCAGCATTCTGTTTGGGAGGAATTTACCTGCTGTTACGCGGTAATGATCTTGCGGCCCTGCCCTTGCTGTTTATGGCGTTCCTGGTACGCCCGGACAATATCATCTTCCTGTTCGCATTATGCCTTTCGGCAATCTTGTTCAGCCAAAGGAAGCTCGGATTGTTTGCACTTTTCGGCGCGGCCCTTGCCAGTTATTTCTGGATTACCAGCGGCAGTAATCACCCCGGATGGTGGGCACATTTCTATTTTTCCAATGTGGAAATACAAAACACAATGGTTGATTTTGATCCAGATTTTTCTATTCTGGATTATTTCAAAGGCCTTGCTCGCGGCATCTCGGTAGCGCTGCAAAACAATAATTGGCCCAAACTTATGCTGGTTCTGCTATTCTCCTGGGGCATGCTGGCGCGTGCTGGCATGGCACCGAACCGTCGTGCAACCGCAATGCTGGTTGCCATTATCCTTAGTTTTGTCGGCAAGTTCATCACCTTCCCACTGCCAGATGACCGCACTTATTTTGTCTTTGTCGTGGCTTTCGCGATGATCTTGCTAGAAACTTGGAAACCACGGCTGGATTTTAGCAAGACATAAAAAACCGGGAGCATTTTTGCCCCCGGTCTGTTGCGTTTTATATTATTGCTGGTCTTAGCGCGGAGGCAAAGGCATCCAGGCTGGAACAGACACAGCCGCATGGGCAAACTGTGGCAGTTTGGCGGACAGGTCTTCCATGTTTTTAATGTCTGCATCATTGAGCATTTTCTGAGTAATCAGCGTTGGCGGAATGATCACATTCTGGCCCGGGTCTTCACCTGCAAGCAACATTGCCAGAGTGCGCACTGAAACTTCGCCCACAACTGCAGGGTTGGTTGCTGCGGTTGCAACCCATGCACTACCGCTCTCGCGCATTGCTGAAATATCAGCTGTGGAAACGTCAGCTGAATAAATCTTGATCTGGCTGGTAAGGCCAGCCTCGTCCACCGCGATTTTTACGCCTTTTGCAAACTCATCATAGGGTGCAAACATCACAGTAATATCAGGATTTGCCTGCAGAACAGAACGCGCCTGATTGGCGACCGAGTTGGCGATTGGATTGTCCAATGTGCCAAACACCGCTTTTTCGTCAATGCCTGAATATTTTTTCTTGAATTTCACCCAGGTCTCATCACGACGATCGAGGGGTGCAATACCAGGCACATAGACATAGCCCGCTTTAAAGCTTTCACCATTGTCCTTAATGGCCTGTTCAAGCGCCAGTCTTGCAAGGTCGCGGTCAGATTGTTCGACCTGTGGTACTTTCGGGTTTTTAACATTCACATCAAAAGCCACCACTTTAATGCCCGCATCCAATGCGCGTTGCACGGCTGCCTGCATAGATTCAGTTAATCCATGCTGAACGATGATACCCTGAACACCAAGAGCGATGGCCTGATCGACCATATCAGCCTGAAGTGCTGCATCCTGACGACTGTCAAAAATTCGCAGATCAACACCAATGGCTTTGGCTTGCGCTTCTACGCCTGAAAGATAGGCCTGAAAGAAATCGCCGGTTGAAAGATAGCGCACCAGGGCAATTTTTACCTTGCCCGGGTCATCAAATGGTGCGGGCATTTCAGCCGCAAATGATGGGGCGATAAAGCCCGTAGTAAGCGCTGCAAATCCTCCTGCAAACGACATGAATAAACGACGTGATAGTTTCATTATGTTTCTCCCTGTTGGTTCAATGAAAAGTTATGTATGGCCACCCCCACGCCGGCCTGACAGCGCAAAGGTGAACACGAGAGCGACGACCAGCACTGCTCCCTTAACGAAATCCTGAGTGTAATATGGTGCGTTCATCATGGTCATTCCCTGTAAAAGAATACCCACAAACAATGCGCCGATTGCTGTGCCAAAAGCATTGGGCTTGGCAGCCCCCAGGACGGCGAAACCGATAAGTGCTGCAGCAACGGCATCCAGCAACAGATTATTTCCAGATGCAATATCTCCACGCCCCAATCGGGCTGACAACAATATCCCGCCAACAGAGGCAAGCACACCGGAAATCATATAGGCTATAATTTTGTAACGATTGACATTTGTACCCGCCAGACTTGCCGCGCGCTCGTTTGAACCGATTGCATACATCAAACGGCCGTGACGGGTGAGCTCCAAAAACACCCAGACGAGTATCGCAATAACCACCAAAAAAACGACGGATAAAGGAATAAGATTATCAATGAAAAAATCGAGACGGTGGCGACCAAGGGCAAGAAATTCCGGAGGGAATTTGCCATTTGCCACTTCCCCGCCTGGTAGTTTCATACCGGTAGCGATTGAACGACCCTCGGTTGGTATGCGCTGCAAACCGATGAGAAGAAACATCATACCAAGCGTTGCCAGCAGATCAGGCACACGCATTTTTACGATCAGAATACCGTTAATGAACCCGACAAACGCCCCCATAACAAGGCAGGCCGCAACCGCAACAAATGCGTTCATTTCCCAGACAACCATGACATAGGCAGACAGCATCAAGGCTGATGTGGCGATTGACCCGATGGATAGATCAAATCCATCAACCACCAGCGTGGCTGTTACACCAAGTGCCAAAATGCCGGTAATGGCTACGGATTGAAAGATAAATACAGCGCTATATGGCCCGGCAAACCCTTCTGCTGCCAGCGAGAAAAATAAAACCATCCCCAAAAGCAGGGCCAGAAAACCATAGCGAATGACAAAATCTGTCAACTTGCTTCCATTACCCGGTTTATTGGTGCCAGCATCTTGAGCACTTTTGTTTGTTTCACTTTTCATATTCAATTATTGCCCATTAATTCCGGTCACTTTTTCTTTTTTTAATCACCTAATTCACCAATAATTCATCGGCGGCGGCAAGGCCTGCGACCTGTGCCAGCACCAAATTAATATCAATGTTGCTGTTTTGATGCCTGCCTTTTATGGTGTGTTCACCCATCACGATTATCCGGTCTGCGATTTCCAAAACCTCATCCATTTCTGATGCCATGACGATTGTCACCCGACCCTTTGTCGTATCCCTGATTTTTTGACCAATGTCGCGGCGGGCTTTGATGTCGACCCCTTGAAACGGTTCGTCCAGAACAAGCACTTCTGATTCCTGCGATAGCCAACGACCAACCATTACCTTTTGCTGATTACCGCCGGAAAGTGTGCCAATACCATCTTTTTCCGATTGGCAGACAATACCCAATTTTTCGATTGTACCCAGTGCAATATCACGCTCTTTTGCTGAACTTAAAAATGACAAGGATGAGTATCTGGAAAGGAATGGCAGGGTGATATTTCCAGTAATATCAAACCCCTGAATGACGGCATTTGAGGCGCGGTCTTTTGGACAAAGAAACACGCCTGCTTTTATCGCACTTTCTGAAGAACCGGGCCGGTATTCTTTGTCCAAAAGGGTCATTTTACCGGATGCGGGTTTTGACAAGCCGAACAAGACATCGGCAAGTTCGCTCTTGCCGCTGCCCACAAGACCTGTGATTGCAACGACCTCATCGCTGTAAAAATCTAGCGATATAGGCTCACTGCCGCGGCGCAGGCAAATTTTGTCGAGTTTCAACATTGGAGTGCCAGGCGATTTGAAATCAAGATCAACATCGCTCATGGCGTGGCCGAGCATTGCATCCACCGCACTTTCATAATTTAACGGCTTGTCCTCAAATACGCCGGTAATTTCGCCATCGCGCATGGCAACAATACGATCGGCAATACGGCGAATATCTGACATGCGATGAGAAATATACAATATGGCCACACCAGATTCACGCAGGCGGTCGAGCAATTCGAACAGTCGTTCAGCCTCAATTGCGGAAAGTGAGGATGTTGGCTCGTCTAAAATCAGCAATTTAGGCTGGCGCGCCATTGCACGGGCGATCGCCACAAGCTGACGCTCGGCAAGCGTTAGTTCACTCACCAATTGGGTCACATCAAAATTGAGTGCCATATCGGCGGCAATTTTTCGCGCCTCGGCTCTGATTTTCCGCTTGTTGATAAAAAAACTGCTGCCCGGCTCGGCCAAACGGTCCAACATCAGATTGGACGCTATATCAAGATCAGGCACCACCCCATCATTGATACTTTGATGAACGGTCACCACTCCAGCACGAATGGCGGCAGATGGTGTCGTCGGGTTAAAAGGCTTCCCGTAGAGCTCAATTGAGCCGGCATCAGGCGCGTGAACGCCGCAAATCACCTTAACCAGCGTTGATTTACCAGCACCATTTGCGCCCATTAAAACTGTAATCTCGCCTGAATTGAGCACCAGGTCTATGCCCCGCAAAACCCGGTTTGCGGCAAACGCTTTTGTCAGACCAACTATTTTTACCGCGCTTGAAGGCACACCTATTCTCCCTGCTAGAACAATTCATCTGTAGATGGAATCACTCTAGTTTGTTTTCGCTCACGACTAATCGGGCTTTGCCCGGCCTCCGCGATGGCGGTGCATAAGCACCGGGCCACTCTGAGTGGCGTGACATGCTTCCATGTAAAAGTGAAGCAGCCTAATATCAGGATAGAATTACTTTTGCGCAATTGTCAACAACTATTGACAATTGGAAAAAATGTTCCAAGAATGGCTTAAGAAATAAAGCCAGTCATGCAAATTATGAAGCATGCTATTCTACTTTGGCGTACTGCCTAAACTAATGGGAGAGAAATATTGAGCGCCGTTGACAATCCATATAAGCCTTTGGATGTGGATACCCTGCCCGCTCGGCTGGTTGAAATTGACGAGGTTACATCAAGGCTTGGCCGGGACACATCAAGCTGGAAGGTCCGCGAGGTCGGTGATGGCAATCTCAATCTTGTGTTCATTGTGGAAAACTCGAAATCCAGCATCATTGTTAAGCAGGCGCTTCCCTATGTGCGCTTGGTGGGCGATAGCTGGCCCCTCCCGCTGAAACGGGCATTTTTTGAATATCACGCGCTAACCCGTCAGGCGGAACGCGACCCTGGCTCGGTGCCCAAAATATACTATTTCGACGAGGTACAAGCGCTGATCGTGATGGAGTTTTTGTCGCCGCACGTGATTTTGCGCCATAGTTTGATGCAGGGTGTTCGCCACGGTGGATTGGCCAAAGTATTGGGCAATTTTTGCGCCCGCACATTGTTTCGCGGGTCCGACCTTTCAATGGACACAACAAAACGCAAGCAAGATGTGGCCCTATTTGTCGACAATGCAGCACTTTGCGACATCACCGAAAACCTCGTATTTTCAGACCCCTATTTTGATGCGGAAATGAACCGTCATACAACACCGCAGCTGGATGATATTGTAGCGGAGCTTCGCGCCGACATTGATCTGAAAGTCGAAGTACAGCACTTGAAGAGCGCATTTTGCACAAATGCGGAAACCATGCTGCACGGTGATTTGCACGCTGGTTCGGTTATGGTGCACGGGGACGAGACTAAAATTATCGACCCGGAATTTGTCACCTACGGCCCGATGGGTTTTGATATTGGCATGCTGATTGCCAACTTTCTGATGGCCTATTATGCGCAAGCAGGCCATGAGAAAGCCCCTGGTGAGCGCGATGAATACCGGGAATGGATATTGTCAGTCGTCGATGAAACATGGTCCACATTCAGTACGGAATTTTCCCGCCTGTGGCGTGAGGAACGTAGGGGAATTTTGTACCAAAAAACGCTCTATGAAGATCAGGGACATAATTTGGCGGCTGAACAGGCGCTTGGCCATCGGCTGAATGCAATTTGGCAGGATACGCTTGGTTTTGCAGGCGTGGAAATGCACCGCCGCATATTGGGCCTTGCCCATAATATTGAATTTGAATCAATCGAAAACGAAGATTTACGCAGCCAATGTGAACGACCAAGCCTCAAACTTGGCCGTCAATTGGTGGTCAATCGTACCCGCATGCCAGATATGGCGATGGTGCTTGATCTTGCCCGGGAAATTGAAGGAAAAAAATATACATGAAAGTAGATGGAAAACATTTTCGTTCAATCTGGTTTGATGATGATAGTGGCACGGTAAAAATTATCGAGCAACGCTGGTTGCCGCACGAGTTTCGGGTGGTGGAACTTAACACGCGCGAGGATTTTGCAACAGCAATCCGCGATATGTGGGTACGCGGGGCCCCTTTGATCGGGGCAACTGCCGCCTACGGCGTTGCGGTACAGATGGGCATTGATCCATCCGATGCATCGCTGGATGATACCTGGCAGGTGCTGCATGAAACCCGCCCGACGGCGATTAATCTGCGCTGGGCGCTGAACCACATGCGGGAGCTACTCAAGCCCCTGCCGGAAGGCCAGCGCGCAGGCGTTGCTATGCGCCGGGCGGCTGAAATCTGCAATGAAGATGTTGAATGCAACCGGCAAATCGGCCTTAACGGGCTGGAACTCATTCGTGAAATTGCTGCTAAAAAGAAGCCCGGAGATACCATCAAAATTCTCACCCATTGCAATGCGGGATGGCTCGCGACCGTCGACTGGGGCACTGCAACCTCACCAATTTATCATGCGGCTGAGGCTGGAATTCCAATTCATGTGTGGGTGGACGAGACCCGGCCGCGCAATCAGGGTGCGCAACTAACCGCGTGGGAAATGGTCGGCCACGGGGTTTCGCATCAGTTGATTGTTGATAATGCGGGCGGCCATCTGATGCAGCATGGCGAGGTGGATTTGGTGATTGTTGGCACTGATCGCACCACGGCGCATGGGGATGTGTGCAACAAAATCGGCACCTATCTAAAGGCGCTTGCGGCGTTCGACAATGATATACCGTTCTATGTGGCCCTGCCCTCACCGACCATCGACTGGACGGTGAAAGACGGGGTTGCAGAAATTCCGATTGAAGAACGCGAAGACGCTGAAGTCACCAAGGTCTGGGGCAAGCTGGACGATGGTTCCGTTGCTGCTGTACAAATCTGCCCGGATGGGTCGCCCGCCGGTAACCCGGCGTTTGATGTGACACCCCGACGGTTGGTGACCGGGCTGATTACCGAGCGCGGTGTTTGCAAAGCATCACCCGAAGGGCTTGCAGCACTTTTCCCCGAATTTGCCAAATAGAGAGCTCGGAAATGCGGCGAACTTTATCCAATACTGAAAATTATTTTACTGTCTCAAGCATTCTTTTGGCAGTCTCACTACTGGTTACCAAATGAGTGACATAGCCGCCTGCAATGGCTGAGAGCATTGGAACAACCCTGTCATCGCCAACGGATACCAGCAAGCCCATTTCAAGGCCTACCAGTTTATCCAGCGTTACTCCGATCATTCGGTCATCCAGTGCGCCGGCAATCAGTTTGCCCTCCCGGTCGATAAACCGGCCACAAAGCACACCGGTTGCGCCATGTTCGACATACCATAAAAGTTCTTCTGGCGTCGCCACCCCGCTACCGACAATATGACTGCTTGACAGGCAGGAACCGGCTGCAAAAATCGCTTTATTGCAATGACTAAGCGCATCCAGTTGAGAAGATATGATTGGTTCCTGGCGCAGCCGTTCTGCCAAATCCGGGTCGCGCAAAATTGCCGGGGCGTGGAGATTGATCAATCGCCCCCCTAGCCGCTGGGCCAGATGGGCAGAGCATATCTCCGCAGTAAAGCCATATGGTGTTGCCATTGAGCCAACAAGTTGAGAAACCGTGAGATCTTCAATTGCTGTCTGTTCAAGCGCTTCGGCCACCTCATAGACCGTGCGTCCCCAGGACACCCCAAGCCGGTCTCCTTTGTTCAGCAAGTCCGGCAGCCATTGGGCCGCCCCTTTGGAAACCCGAAGAAATATATCTTCATCATCTCCGACCCCATCGGGCAATATATAGGCAGACCTCAGGCCAAAAGCCTCGCAAAGTTCCAGCGCCAGGCGGTGGGTCGTAAAAGCATTAGATGTGAGGCTTATGCGAATATAACCACGCTCGCGCGCGTCTTGCAGATAATTGACCACAGTTGCACGCGACACGTTGAGTTTTCCGGCAATTTCGTTTTGATTGAGCCCGTCGTGGTAATACATCCACGCAGCTTCGATGACGATACTTTCGCCACTGACTTGCCCCGCTGTACGCCTTCTAATATTCTTTGCCATAAAATACCTTTTATGTATTTGACACTATATACTGACAATTGTCAAAATATGTGCTTAAAACGAGAATATACCAATTTTATCAATAAAGGATAACCTTCTGATGGTTCTTAATAGATGGCGTGATGAGGATGCAAAGAAATTCGTTGACGCGGCGGGCAGTGACCCGGCCGATCAGGAACTGGCACTTCGGGTATATACGTCACGTTTAATCGGTCAGGACCATGATCTGGTGCTGCATGGGGGCGGCAACACTTCGTGCAAACTTGTGCGCAAAGACCTGTATGGCAACGATGTTGACGTTTTGCACGTTAAGGGCAGTGGTTGGGATTTAGAAACCATTGAAGCTGCGGGCCTGCCGGCAGTTGCCATTGAACCGTTGAAAGAACTGCGGTCGCTCGATGTTTTGAGCGATGAAGATATGGTCAATGCGCAACGGCGCAATCTGCTGGATTCGACCTCTCCCAATCCTTCAGTTGAAACACTGCTGCATGCCTATCTGCCCCATATGTATGTGGACCATACCCATGCAACCGCGATGCTGGCACTGGCCGACCTGCCGGAAGTAGAGGCCGTTGTGGACGAAATTTTTGGCGGTCGGATTGTGGTTGTTCCCTTCATTATGCCGGGTTTTGAACTGGCGAAAGCGGCGGCTGATATTTTTGACCAGAACCCGAATGTGGAAGGGTTGCTGCTTAAACAACACGGACATTTTGCCTTTGGGAATTCAGCCAAACAATCCTATGACCTGATCATCGAACACACCAATATGGTGGAGAAATGGCTTGAGGCAAAAAGCGGCAAGCTACCAAAACGCTCCTCCCCTCCATCAGAAGAAATGCTGCAAAAGGCCGCTGAGATTCTGCCCATACTGCGCGGTATTATTGGTGATGCAAGTGCTAAGTTCTCTGGCAACCGCGATCAGGCAATGCCGGTTATGGACATCCGTGCCGGCGAAAATGTACAAGAATTTCTTGAGCGTGATGACCTGGCAAGCCTTGCCACGCGCGGCGTTGCGACACCCGATCATGTTATTCGCACCAAGAACCATCCGCTTTATATTACCGGCGATATTCTGGCCGGTGGGCGCGAGGCGCTAACAAAAGCAGTTGATGATTTTGTTGCAAATTACACAGCTTATTTTGAACGCAATGCGGCGCGCTTTGCACCGGGTGAGAAAACTCTGCTCATGCCAACGCCCAATCTTGCTTGGGTTGAGGGTGTTGGTGCCGTTGGCATCAGCGCCAATGCCAAGGCTGCCTCCACCGCCTCAGACCTTGCCGAACAGGGCATTTTGGCCATGACAAACGGCGAGGATTGCGGCGGATTTTACCCGGTTAGCGAAGAAAAACTGTTCGACATGGAATATTGGTCGCTGGAACAGGCCAAACTTGGCAAAGGCGCGCCGCCAAAATTCCAGGGCAAAATTGTTATGATCACCGGCGGTGGCGGGGCCATCGGCCTTGCAACAGCAAAAGCATTTGCCGCCCTTGGGGCGAACATATTTCTGGTCGATCTTGAACAAAGCGCGCTCGATGCGGCACTTGGAGCACTTGGCTCGTTCCACGCGGGGTTGGCGCTCGACATTACCAAAAAGGGCGCGGCTGAAAAAGCAACCCAAGCCTGCGTCAAGCAGTTTGGCGGGTTGGATATTCTGGTTTCCAATGCGGGCGCTGCATGGACCGGCGAAATGGCTGCGCTGGATGATGCGGATTTGCGCAAGAGTTTCGAGCTAAACTTCTTTGCCCATCAGACATTCGCCAAGGCGGCGGCGCATATTTTTGAGCAACAGGGTCGCGGCGGACAAATTTTGTTCAATGTTTCCAAACAGGCGGTTAATCCCGGCAAGGGCTTTGGTGCTTACGGTATTCCCAAGGCGGCCACTTTCTTTTTGCTGAAACAGCTGGCGCTGGAACTTGGTCCCAAGGGTGTGCAGGTCAATGGCATCAATGCGGACCGTATTCGATCCGGCCTGCTGGATGATGATTTTATTGCCGAGCGCTCCAAGGCACGCGGCATTGATGAGGATACATATATGGCGGGCAATCTGTTACGCCGCGAGGTCGAGGCCCACCATGTGGGCGATGCCTTTGTCATGCTGGCCTCAAGCCCGCGCACCACGGCCCATGTGATGACCGTGGACGGCGGCAATATCGAGGCTTCATTGAGGTAGAGACTTTCTTGTTTACACGGAATCGTTTTAACGCCGGTGTTTTGTGTTTTGGTGGGCTGAGAAATCATCGCGGTGTGATCACAGCATACGACTTTTAACACGTTCAGGACAAAAACCATTCGTGCTAGACTGTTTCACGTTTTAACGGAAACAGTCAGGCCACGATTGGAGCCCGATGTGCAAATTGATGAAATCAATTTGAGGGCGAAACTGGCCCGATGCGAATGCATCGCGCCCGCGCAGGCTGGGCGCAGCCCAAACAGCCGTGAGCGAAAGCATCCGGAGCGATTCCATCTAAAGATGAACCGCTCTAAGACAGAAGCCTGAATGTAACGCGTTCTCAGCCATGGATGAAATCTGCGATCTTTTTCTTTGGGTCGGACCTTTAAAAACTTGGAGCGGGTGAAGGGAATCGAACCCTCGTATTCAGCTTGGAAGGCTGCTGCTCTACCATTGAGCTACACCCGCGATATATGGCTGTGGTGGAGGAGGCTGGATTCGAACCAGCGTACGCTAAGCGAACGGATTTACAGTCCGTCTCCTTTAACCACTCGGACACTCCTCCGCAGCCAGATATATATCCAAACACTTGTCTGGATATGGAATTATTAGCGCTATGAATACAAAAAGGATTGTCACCAAGAGCGCCAGAACCAATTGCCAATAATACCAGCCATCGGAACAATGGCTTCTATAAATGGTTTGAAACCAATTTCAAGCGAAACTTCACCACATTCCCAATCAATATCACCAATGCCTGCAATGCGCTGTGGCAATAGGTATATATTCATTAAAAAGGCGATAAATAGTACACTCGAAGTAATTCGCTCATTGTACCCGCGGCCACCTGCCCTATAGAAGGGAGGATAGAATCAATCCGCGCAACAAAGTAAGCCCCAGCAATGAAAAATAAACGACAATCTTCCCGATATGCAAAAGGCCCGGCAGGCAAAGCAGGTTTTTCAACCCGCAACACAGATACACGTGCGGACAATCAGACCGCCTTTCGCAACTCAGACAAGCGTGGGCAGGACAAACGTCAGCAAGAAAAACCTGGACAAGACAAGCGTGGGAAAGAAAGGCGCGGGCGCAGTACACGGGGCAAGGCGAAGCCCGACCGGGTTTACCTCTATGGCATGCACACGGTTAGGGCGGCTCTTGAAAACCAGGCCCGTGAAAAATATCGTCTTCACGCCACTGAAAATGCGCTTGGCCGATTGAACATCGACCCGGCCCTTATTGATGCATTGGAAATCGTCCCGGCTGAAACAGGTGGACTGGGTCGGCTGGTTGGCGGAGAGGCCGTGCATCAGGGCGTTGTTTTAGAAGCGGCGCCCCTGCCCGCGATCAACATAGAAAACATGGAGCAAAAGCCGTTGGTGCTGGTGCTTGATCAGATTACCGACCCGCATAATGTCGGGGCGATTTTGCGCACAGCCGTTGCAATGGATGCGG
>Ga0256839_1002174_pt1 | contig 22381 bp, 15 predicted proteins | sample 354166metaG_FD_185968 | JGI IMG/M metagenome (GOLD analysis project Ga0256839, IMG submission 185968) | Hydrothermal vent microbial communities from Mid Atlantic Ridge, Atlantic Ocean - 354-166 | ecosystem: Environmental > Aquatic > Marine > Hydrothermal vents | place: Atlantic Ocean: Mid... | reverse complement strand
ATTTGCAGAAAATGGGAATTTGCCAACTTTATAGGCAATGCCGCTCTCTTTAAGCTCTTCTTCTGTTTTACCAACAGAGGCAATTTCTGGGCTGGTATAAACAACACCTGGTATCACGCCATAATTAACATGGGCTGATTTTCCTGCGATTAGTTCAGCTAAAACAACCCCCTCATCGCTTGCTTTATGGGCGAGCATTGGCCCTTCAATTACATCACCAATAGCATAAATTCCGCTTACATTACTCATATAAGCGCCATTGGTTTTTATTCGCCCGCGCTCATCAAGTTCAACACCAACTTTATCTAGCCCCAAACCATCAGTAAAAGGTTTGCGCCCAATTGCTACCAAGGCAATATCGGCTTTAATCGTTGCTACAGAGCCGCCATTTGCTGCTTCTGTTGTTACCACTAATCCATTTTCAGATTTACTGATGCCTGTTACCTTGGTTGATAATTTAATATCAAAACCTTGTTTTTTAAGATTGCGGGTGAATTGTTTTGATAGCTCTTTATCAATACCAGGTAGGATATGATCTAAAAATTCCACTACGGTTACTTTTGCACCCAAGCGCGCCCAAACAGAGCCAAGTTCTAAACCGATTACACCAGCACCAATTACCAATAAATTTTCTGGCACTTTAGACAAAGAGAGCGCACCCGTTGAAGAAACAATTTGTTTTTCATCAATTTTAAGCCCTGGTAAATCAGTTGAAATAGAACCCGTGGCAATAATAATATTTTTAGTGTTGATTATTTGTGTTTCGCCCGTTTGAGGTGTGACTTTAACCTTACCTACGCCTTCGATAGAGCCAAGCCCCTTAAAGCTAGTGATTTTATTTTTCTTAAATAGATATTCTATGCCGGAAGTGTTCGCCTTAACCACCCCGTCTTTATGAGCGAGCATTTTTTCTAAATTTAATTTAGGCTTGTCTATTTCAATGCCTAATTTATCAAAATTATGCCCTGCTTGCTCAAACATTTCTGAGGCATGCAAAAGAGCTTTTGATGGGATACAGCCAATATTTAGGCATGTGCCGCCAAAAGTTGGCATTTGCTCAACGATAGCAACTTTTAAACCCAATTGCGCCGCTCGAATTGCGCAAACATAACCACCTGGGCCTGAGCCAATTATTGTAATGTCAAAATTATCACTCATAAAAGAAAATCCTAAATTTATTTTGTTGAAACGAGCGCCATACGAATGGCTAAAAATATTAATGTTAATCCTGTTATTCGATTAAACCATTTTCCGATTTTATAAAAGCCATTACGCACTTTTTTTGTGGTGAAAAATAATGATACCAGCAAAAACCAGATAAATAAAATCACACTCATTGAGATAACATAAAAAGCCTTGTGAATATTTAGCGTATCAACACTTACGATAATTGTGAATAAAGAGACGAAAAACAGCATTGCCTTTGGGTTTAATAGGTTGGTTAAAAAGCCGATTGAGAATGACTTTATTACGCTTAGTGATTGTGTTGCTTTTCTAGGCTCATTTAATTGTTTGGGGGCAGGTGCTAACAGGGCTGAAATTCCTAAAAATAATAAATAGGCAACCCCTGCATATTTTATCATAGTGAATAAAAATAATGATTGGGAAATAATTATTCCTAAACCCAATATCGTATAAGCGCCGTGAATTAAGATTGCTGATGCAATGCCAAGTGAAGTGAAAATTGCACTCTTACGACCTTGCATTATTGATTGGCGCAACACCATAGCGAAATCAGGGCCAGGCGAAATTGCACCAATGCTAAAAACCCCGATGATTGTTAGATATTCGATTAAAGGGAAATTTACCAACATTCTAACCCTTCTCTTTTGTCATTTTGAAGCAAACCTAAATATCTTAGGCCACCTTCCTATGCTCGTGGCGAGTGAGTGTCATGCTGAACGATAGTGAAGTATCTTATGAAATGAGTTAAAGATTCTTCGCCTTTGGCTCAGAATGACATTGTGCAGTATGCCACTCTATACGAAAGTAAATGGAGTTTACTAATTTAGCTCTACAAATCCAGCACTAACCTTTGCGGATCTTCTAAGCTTTCTTTTACCCTGACAAGGAAGGTAACAGCCTCTTTACCATCAACAATTCTATGGTCATAAGAAAGCGCTAGATACATCATTGGGCGAATTACCACTTCACCGTCTATTGCAACTGGGCGCTGTTGAATTTTATGCATTCCTAAAATACCTGATTGTGGGGCATTAAGAATTGGCGTTGACATTAGCGAGCCATAAACACCACCATTTGATAGGGTGAATGTGCCGCCCTGCATATCGGCCATTGATAATTTGTTATCGCGTCCTAAACGACCAAGGCGACCAATTTCTTTTTCAATATCAGCAATAGACATTTGATCAGCATCTTTTACCACAGGAACAACTAGGCCTTTAGGCGTGCCAACCGCAATGCCAAGATTGGCATAATTTTTATAAATAATGTCAGTGCCATCAATTTGTGCATTTACCGCTGGAATTTCTTTAAGGGCGTGGGTAACAGCTTTTGCAAAAAAGCCCATAAAGCCAAGTTTTACGCCGTGCTTTTTCTCAAATAATTCTTTATATTGAGTGCGTAAATCCATTATTGGCTTCATATCAACCTCGTTAAACGTGGTTAGCATGGCGGCAGTATTTTGTGCATCTTTTAAGCGTCTTGCAATGGTTTGACGAAGGCGAGACATTTTTACTCTATCTTCTCTCCCGCTTGGCTCAGCGGAAGTAGCCGCAGCGACTGCAACAGTCGCTGGCTTATTCACATCTTCTTTTAATATCTGTCCACGTTTGCCAGACCCGCTTACACTTGAGGGGTCAATTTTTTTCTCCTCCATTAAACGAGCAGCAGATGGACTTGGTGGGGTTGATGCTTTTTCTGCAGGTGTTGGGGCTACAACGGGGGCAGGCGCTTCAGCTTTTGGCGCGCTTGTTGGAGCAGAGGCAGAGGCAGATGCAGCAGCACCTTCTTTAATTGACCCTAGCAGGGCGTTTACTTCAACAATATCGCCCGTTTGCGCTACAATATTTTCTAGCACGCCAGAGACAGGGGCTGGCACTTCAATTGTCACCTTATCGGTTTCAAGCTCAACAATTGGCTCATCAACTGTTATGGCATCACCAACTTTTTTATACCAAGTGCCAATGGTTGCTTCTGTGACACTTTCACCCAAGGTTGGAACGTGAATTTCTTTGCTCATTTTTTAATTCCTTTATTCAGAAAAAGCATCATCTAAAAATGCCTGTAATTGTGCTAAGTGATTGCGCATTAAGCCTGTTGCGGTTGAGGCAGAGGCAGGTCGCCCGACATAACGCGCACGCTCACCATTTCTACCCATTTGATCGAGAACCCATTCAATATACGGTTGAATAAATGCCCATGAACCCATATTTTTTGGCTCTTCTTGACACCAAATCACCTGCGCTGTCTCAAAGCGAGATAATTCATCAAGCAAAGCTTTTGCGGGGAATGGATAAAGTTGCTCCAATCGAAGCAAATAAACATCATTTATGCCGCGTTTTTCACGATCCTCTAGCAGGTCATAATAGACCTTGCCTGTACAAAGAATAACGCGTCTGATTTTATCATCACTTGCTAGCTTAATAGTGGTTTTTGGTTTTCCTGGTGCTTCTGCATCGTCCCACAAAATTCTATGAAAGCAACTATCCGCCCCCATCTCATTAAGTTCAGAGACGGCCTTTTTATGACGTAATAATGATTTTGGTGTCATTATTATTAACGGCTTGCGGAAATCACGTTTTAACTGGCGGCGTAAAATGTGGAAATAATTTGCAGGCGTAGTGCAGTTTGCAACCTGCATATTATCTTCTGCACAAAGCTGTAAATAGCGCTCCATTCTAGCAGAAGAATGTTCAGGTCCTTGCCCCTCATAACCATGAGGAAGCAATAAAACTAGACCAGACATTCTAAACCATTTGCGCTCACCAGATGATATAAACTGATCAATTACAACTTGCGCACCATTAACAAAATCACCAAATTGCGCTTCCCACATTGTTAGCGCGTTAGGCTCAGCTAATGTATAACCATATTCAAAACCAAGCACTGCTTCTTCAGAAAGCATTGAGTTGATAACTTCATAGCGGTCTTGGTCTTTTGAGAGGTGATTAAGCGGGGTGTAGGTTTCTTCAGTATCTTGGTCATAAAGAACCGAATGACGCTGAGAAAAAGTTCCACGCTCACAGTCCTGACCAGAAAGACGCACGGGGTGACTTTCAAGCAGTAATGAGCCAAAAGCTAAAGCTTCTGCTGTTGCCCAATCTATACCATGCCCGCTATCAATCATTTTTTTGCGGTTATCATGGAAACGTTTAATTGTGCGATGCTCATTAAAGCCCTCAGGAACGGTAGCTAATTTTGCCCCTATTTGTTTCAAGGTTTTTTCATCAACGCCTGAATTTCCTCTGCGAGGGCCATCATGTTCAGCTCGCTTAAGATTTTTCCATGCCCCATCAAACCAATCCATTTTACCTGGCGTATAATTATCACCTGCAGCAAATTCTATCTCAAGTTTTGCTCGCCAATCGGCCTTCATTTTATTGACCTCTTCAAGGGTCAATATTTTTTCTTCAATAAGCTTTTGAGAATAAATTTCTAAAGTAGTCTTATGATTTCTAATGCGCTTATACATTATTGGCTGGGTAAAGGCTGGCTCATCGCCCTCATTGTGACCAAAACGACGATAGCAAATCATATCCACAACTACAGGCACATGAAATTTTTGACGATATTCGGTGGCGATTTTAGCTGCAAAAACTACTGCTTCTGGATCATCACCATTCACATGAAATACTGGCGCTTCAATCATTTTTGCAACATCTGTTGGATAAGGAGAGGAGCGCGAATGAATTGGCGAAGTTGTAAAGCCGATTTGATTGTTAATAACGAAATGAACTGAACCGCCTGTGCGATGCCCTTTTAGGCCTGAAAGACCTAAACATTCAGCAATTACACCTTGGCCAGCAAAAGCTGCATCACCATGCAAAAGCAAAGGCATAACGCTAATGCGCTCGCTTTGTTTAGGCTCAATAAAATGACCATTTTCATCTTCATTATGTTGATCTTGTTTAGCTCGGCATTTGCCAAGCACAACTGGGTCAACAATTTCTAGATGAGATGGGTTTGCGGTGAGTGAAAGATGCACTTTATTGTCATCAAACTGACGATCAGAGGAAGCGCCAAGGTGGTATTTAACATCGCCCGATCCCTCAACATCATCAGAATAAAAAGCCCCGCCCTTAAATTCATGAAATAAAGCACGATGCGGCTTACCCATAACTTGCGTTAAAACATTTAGGCGGCCACGATGCGCCATTCCAAGCACAATGTCTTTTACCCCAAGCGCACCACCACGTTTTATGATTTGCTCAAGCGCAGGAATAAGGCTTTCGCCACCATCAAGGCCAAAACGTTTTGTGCCAGTATATTTTACATCGAGGAATTTCTCAAAGCCCTCAGCTTCAATCAACTTGTTCAAAATAGCCTTTTTACCCATATCGGTAAAAGTTATTTCTTTGTCTGGCCCTTCAATTCGCTCTTGCACCCATGCTTTAGCAACTGGGTCTGATATATGCATAAATTCCACACCCATTGTTGAACAATAGGTGCGCTTTAAAATATCAAGCATTTGCGGGATAGTTGCAAATTCTAGGCCAAGATAACCATCGATGAAAATCTGGCGGTCATAATCTTTTTCTGAAAAGCCATAAGAGGCTGGATCAAGCTCTGGCGCGGCTTCAATTTTTTTAAGCTTTAGCGGATCAAGATCAGCATGCAAATGGCCACGCATACGATAGGCTCTAATCATCATAACAGAATGAATACTATCTCTTGTGGCTTGCATCACGTCTTGATTAGAAGCTGGCTTATTCTCAGTAGCAGCTTTTTGCTTCACAGCTTTTTGAGTTTTAAGAGCCACTTCGCCCCAGTTCCCATCAAGAGCAGAAATAAGCTCATTATCAAGCCTTGGTGGCCAATCACTTCTTGCCCAACTTGGCCCATCAGCATTTTTTTGAGCTATTTCAGTGCTATCATCAAGATTTATAAAATAATCCTGCCATGATTTATCAACGCTATTGGGGTCATTTTTATATGAAGCATAAAGCTCTTCAATATAGCCAGCATTGCCTCCATAAAGGAATGAGGAGGCTATAAACTCTTTTCGCTTTTCGTCTTGTGTCATGTTGCTTTATTGATAAAGGGCTTAGCTTTATCTTATCCTTTGTCTAAAGAGTGGCGCAAATGCACCAGAATCACAAATCTATATGCCAGTGTGAACATCACTTATTAGTATATGATTAACGATAATCTAGCTACTTTCAAATTAAAGCGAATAACCCTAACTATTTAACAAATCTACAAGGGTTTTGCCGATTTGCGCAGGTGAGCGAGAAACTTTTATGCCAGCGCTTTCCATTGCTTCAATCTTATCTTCAGCACCACCCTTGCCGCCGGAAATAACCGCACCAGCGTGACCCATTGTGCGCCCTGGAGGAGCAGTAAGGCCTGCAATAAAGCCAGCCATTGGTTTTGAGCGGCCTTTTTTAGCTTCATCTTTGATAAATTGAGCCGCGTCCTCTTCAGCTGAGCCGCCAATTTCACCAATCATTACAATAGATTTTGTTTCATCATCGGCTAAGAATAATTCAAGCACATCGATAAATTCAGTTCCCTTAACCGGATCGCCGCCAATGCCAACTGCTGTCGTTTGACCTAAACCCTCATTAGTTGTCTGGAAAACTGCCTCATAAGTTAAAGTGCCAGAGCGAGAAACAATGCCAACAGAACCTTTTGAGAAAATACTTCCTGGCATAATGCCAATTTTACACTCTTCAGGGGTTAAAACTCCAGGGCAGTTTGGCCCAAGCAAGCGAGAGTTTGAACGCTCTAGTCTCTCTTTTACCTTGACCATATCTAATACTGGAACACCCTCGGTAATACAAGTGATTAACTCAATATCAGCTTCAATTGCTTCAATGATTGCCGCCGCCGCACCTGCTGGTGGCACATAAATGACCGTTGCATTAGCGCCCGTTACCTCTTTGCCCTCAGCAACCGTTGTAAAAATTGGCAATTTTGTTCCATCAAGAGAACTAGTCCAGCTTGTGCCACCCTTTTTAGGGTGCGTGCCGCCAACCATTTTTGTATTATAATAGGCTAGAGCCTGCTCAGTATGGAAAGTTCCAGTTTTACCAGTAAGTCCTTGAACTAAAACCTTAGTGTCTTTGTTAACTAGGATAGACATATATTTTATTCCTTATGATTTCTAGCTTATTTAGCGGCTCTGACTGCTGCAACAATTTTTTGTGCCGCATCATCAAGGTCTTTGGCTGAAATAACATCAAGATCGCTCTCATCAATCAGCTTTTGCCCCTCAGCTACTTTTGTTCCCTCTAAGCGAACAACAAGTGGCACTTTAAGGCCAACCTCTTTAACAGCTTGGAGCACACCCTCAGCAATAACATCACAACGCATGATGCCGCCAAAAATATTGACCAAAATACCTTTTACATTTGGATCAGATGTTATAATTTTAAAAGCCGCTGTTACTTTTTCAGCCGTTGCGCCGCCACCAACATCTAAAAAGTTAGCTGGCTCTTCGCCATAAAGCTTGATGATGTCCATTGTAGACATTGCCAAACCCGCACCATTGACCATACAGCCAATTGTGCCATCTAATGCGATATAGGCAAGGTCATGTTTTGAGGCTTCAATTTCTTTTTCGTCTTCTTCGCTTAAGTCACGGAGCTTAACAATATCTGGATGGCGAAAAAGTGCATTATTATCAAATGAAACTTTTGCGTCCAACACTCTTAAGTGGCCATCTTTCATTTCAATTAACGGATTAACCTCTAACAATGCCATGTCTTTTTCAACAAAAGCATTGTAAAGAATTGGAAATAATGTGGCACCATCTTTTCTTGCTTGTCCGCTTAATTCAAACGCATCACACAGTTTTTCAACGTCATCTTTTGTAACACCGGTTGCAGGGTTGATTGGAATAGTATGAATTTTTTCAGGAGTCTCTTCTGCCACTGCTTCAATATCCATACCGCCCTCGGTTGAGGCTACAAATGCAACTCGTCCGCTTTCACGATCAACTAGAAGTGAAAGATAAAGCTCGCTTTTAATGTCAGCACCATCTTCAATATAAAGACGATTAACCTGCTTGCCTTGCTCCCCTGTTTGTTTAGTAACAAGTGTATTGCCAAGCATTTCTTTTACATCAAATTTAACTTCATCAATTGATCTAGCTAAACGCACACCGCCTGCCGCATCTTTATCAAGCTCTTTAAAGCGTCCTTTGCCACGTCCACCTGCGTGGATTTGACTTTTTACTACCCAAAGTGGCCCGCCAAGCGACTTTGCCGCCGCTTCTGCCTCATCAACGGAAAAAATAGCAACACCATCAGAAACTGGCACGCCATATTCTTTTAATAATGCTTTGGCTTGATGTTCGTGAATATTCATAAAAGTAAACCCTTAAATTGATTTGTTTTATATTTATGCTAATTTTGGTGCAATTTCTTTACAAGCCTCTACTAAGCCTTTTACCGAATCAAGTGACTTATCAAAACCTTTTTGCTCAGAAGTTGAAAGTGAAATCTCAACAACTCTTTCAACGCCTTCAGCGCCAATGACAACTGGCACGCCAACATACATGCCTTTTACGCCAAATTCACCCTTGAGGTAAGCAGCACATGGCATTACTCGTTTTTCATCAAGCAAATAACTTTCAGCCATATCAATGGCAGAAGCAGCAGGGGCATAAAAGGCAGAGCCTGTTTTTAACAGGCCAACAATTTCAGCACCGCCATCACGTGTTCTTTGAATAATCTCATCAAGCTTTGTTTTTGACAGCCAGCCCATTTTCACCAAGTCTGGTAAAGGAATACCTGCAACTGTTGAATAACGCGCCAATGGCACCATAGTGTCGCCATGCCCGCCAAGCACAAATGCGTTTACATCTTTAATTGAAACATCAAGTTCATCGGCAATAAAATGGCAAAAACGTGAACTATCTAACACACCTGCCATGCCAACCACACGATTTGTTGGCAAGCCAGAAAAACGCTGTAATGCCCAAACCATGGCATCAAGCGGATTAGTGATACAAATAACAAAAGCATCAGGGGCATATTTACCAATGCCTGCGCCAACCTGCTCCATAACTTTTAGATTTATCTCAAGCAAATCATCGCGGCTCATACCTGGTTTACGTGGCACACCCGCGGTAACAATTACAACATCAGCTCCAGCAATATCTTTATATTCAGATGTGCCTTTTATTGTTGAGGAAAATCCTTCTACATTTCCGCTTTGAGAAAGATCAAGAGCCTTACCCTGCGGCACGCCATCGACAATATCAAATAAAATAACATCACCAAGATTTTTAAGAGCTGCCAGATGAGCAAGAGTGCCACCGATTTGCCCTGCGCCAATTAGTGCAATTTTTTTACGTGCCATAAGAAAATACCCTTCGGGTTAAGAAATTATTATAATGAATGCGCATTCATTACCCTTAAGAAACTTGTTGTGCAAGCTAAGAATGCAAAAGGTGAAGGTAAGAATAAGTAAATAATATGTATTATTGCTAATAATTATAAAAATGACTTATTTAAGCAGTTTTTTGCTTGTCCATTAAGGCTAGTTCTAGGTTGCTTGCGCTTTCTTTTAAGATTGCTTACGTTTGGCAGCCAAGTAAGATTTTGAGCTCATTTCGTTTAAGCGAGATATTGTGCGCCTAAACTCAAAAGCGGTATTTTTATCATCACTTAATTGTGCCAGAGGTACAGCAAAAGAAGCCGATAACTTCACCCCCTTGTCATAAAGACTATCAATTAGTAAGATAAAGCGTTTTGCGGCGTTAGAATTTAGGGAGGTAAATTGCGGCACATTATCAATCATTATTGTGTGAAATGCGTTTGAAATTTTTAAATAATCTCTTGCCCCAAGTGGTTTTTCACATAGATCAGAAAAATCAAACCTTGCAACTCCAAGAGCATATTGTTCCACTTTAATCTCTCGCCCTAAACTTATTAAGTGAGTTTGTTTAGATGGCTGGCCGCCCGTTAAATGTGCAAAAATTAAATCCATTGCCGATTTTGTATCAGTGCCAAAATGAAAAATATCTTCCCCTTGCAATTTATCAAGTCTGTAATCTTTTTTACTATTTAATTCCACTGTTTGAACATGAGAATTTAGCAAGTCAATAAAGGGTAAAAATAATTGCCTATTTAGACCGTCTTTATATAGGTTTTTCGGTGCGACATTTGAGGTGGCGACAATAACTAAACCAGCATGAAATAATTTATCGAACAGGCGCATAAGCAACATGGCATTAGTAATATCGCTAACATGAAATTCATCAAAACATAATAGACGCACATCACGAATGATTGGTTTTATTATGTGTGGAATTGGATCATGGCCTGATTTTTGAGCTTTATTATTTTGACGATAATCATTTATAGCGATATGAATTTCGTCCATAAATTCGTGGAAATGCACTCGCCGTTTAGCTTTGATTGGCACATTTTCATAAAATAAATCCATTAGCATGGTCTTACCCTTGCCAACCCCACCCCATAAATAAACACCCTTAGGGGTTGACTTGCGTGATTTAAAAAAGGCGGACAAGCCAGTTTTGCCCTGCTGTAAATCACGTAATTTACTGCTTAATTCATCAAGTATTTGCGCGGCCTCAAATTGTGCCGCATCATAAGATAATATTTTTTCTTCAATTAAGCCACTATAGGCCTTAATAGGCAATTTCTTATCCGTCTAATGAGGCAGCTATTCCACCAGAAAGAGTGCCAACAAAGCGAGTGTCTGAACGCTGAAATGCTCCAACCATTGCGCCATTATTATCATAAAGCTGCACTTGCGAACCAGTAAGCGCCCAAGAGGAAACTAAAGAAACAACTGGAATTTCACAATTTGGCGCAGAGGCACGATAGCGATTAGTGCCTGCTTTTGTAGTTTGAGTTAGGTTTAAGCGACATTTTACAGTACTATCTCCCTGCTCTGCACTTAAAATCCAAGTTCCTAATAATTTTGCGGTAGTTAGAGTTCCGCTTAAATCTCGCCCTGCCGGGGTGATTTGAGACGACCCAATATCATTGATGCTAACAAATGATCCATCAGTGTTTACCCCCTGCCCATCAAGGCCTGGATCGCTATAATTTGCATCAAAACCAGCGCCATCAACTATTTCATCAGATTGCGTAACAACACCATCTTGACCCTGAAGCGGTGGAAGGGAGGAGGTCTGAACAGAAGATGAGGCAACGCCAGGAAGTTGAACAGGAGCGCTAGCTACCCGATTTGACGGGCCAAATGGAGATGTTGAAGTGCAAGCTGCAACAATCAAAGAAAGCCCTAAAAGTGCAGTAAATGAGAATATAGTGCGTTTAATGTTCATTTTATTTAAAGCCTTTTATTGCCTTTTATAATTTTGAATAGTGTTACATCATAAAATCAAATTTTATTATGTCACAATTAAGTTTAATAAGTTTAAGATTCCATGTTTTTTAATAAGTCATTAGCCAGAATTTTTGCGTCATTAGCTTCATGTTGCGGAACTTTAATAGCAATTGTGCCTTTTAAATTGGTTATTCCTGGTATTGCTGAGAAACCTAATGCCCCCTCCATTGGGTTAAAGCCATGTGCTTTGAGGGCAGCTATTAAAACCCTAGCAATTGAAACATCTCTTACTTCGGCTATTGTTTCAAACATAAATTAAATCTGACGCTCAACCATAAGTTTTTTTATTTCAGCAATTGCTTGCGCTGGATTTAGGCCTTTAGGGCAGACATTAGTGCAGTTCATAATTGTGTGACAACGATAAAGTCTGAAAGGATCTTCAAGATTATCAAGCCTTTCCCCAGTTGCTTCATCACGAGAATCTATTAACCAGCGATAGGCTTGTAGCAAAACAGCAGGACCAAGATAACGATCGCCATTCCACCAATATGATGGGCATGAAGTAGAGCAGCATGCGCATAATATACACTCATAAAGACCATCTAGTTTTTCTCTATCCCCATGACTTTGTAGCCACTCAGTGCCTGGTGCTGGAGTTTTAGTTTGTAGCCATGGCTCAATTGAGCGGTGCTGAGCATAAAAATTATTTAAATCTGGCACAAGGTCTTTAACTACTGGTAAATGCGGCAACGGATAGATTTTTATTACTCCATCAACTTCCTCCATTCCCTTGGTGCAAGCCAAAGTATTCAGGCCATCAACATTCATTGAGCATGAGCCGCAAATTCCCTCTCGACATGAACGCCTTAGTGTAAGCGTTGCATCAATATTATCTTTAATCCATAAAAGCGCATCCAAAATCATTGGCCCGCAATCATCAAGATTTACGAAAAAGGTGTCAATTCGCGGATTTCCACCCTGATCTGGATCATAGCGATAAATTTTAAATTCCCGAATATTTTCACTTTTAGGTTTTGGCCAGACCTTACCTGCTTTTGGACTTGATCCTTTTGGAAGCTTTAATTGAGCCATTAGTTTTTAGCTCCTTTTTGAGTTAGGAAATACATTCTAATATACTCGTGCTTTTGGTGCGATTTTTTTAAGTGAAATTCCACCATCTTTTTCATCCGTCAAAGGCTTGGTAATTACATCACGATAGCTAAGCTTAACTTTGCCTTTATCAGAAATAGTTGAAAGCGTATGTTTACGCCAGTTTTTATCATCACGATCAGGATAATCATCTCGTGCATGTGCGCCGCGGCTTTCTGTGCGGGCATGGGCAGAAACAACAGTGGTTAAAGCATTGACCATGAGATTTTCTAACTCAAGCGTTTCTACTAAATCAGAATTCCAAATCATTGAGCGATCAGTCACCTTAATATCACTCATTTGATCCCAGATTGCACTCATACGATCAACGCCGTTTTTCAGGGTTTCTTGCGTGCGGAAAACAGCGGCATCTTCTTGCATAGTATGTTGCATTTTATCACGTAAACTAGCCGTAGTTGTTGAACCATCAGCATTACGCAATCTATCAAGACGGGATAGAATTTTCTCAGATGATTTTTCATTCACCTCTGGAATTGAAGCATTACGATCAATGGTTTTACCTGCTTGAATTGCAGCGGCGCGGCCAAATACTACTAAATCAATCAATGAGTTTGAACCGAGTCTGTTCGCCCCATGCACTGAGGCACAACCAGCCTCACCAACCGCCATAAGCCCTTTAACAGTGGCCTCAGGATTATCCTTAGTTGGGTTTAGCACTTCCCCATGATAATTTGTTGGAATTCCACCCATATTATAATGAGCGGTTGGAATTACTGGAATTGGCTCGCGGGTCAAATCAACCCCTGCAAAAACTTTTGCGCTTTCAGTAATACCTGGTAATCTTTCGGCCAAGACCTTGGGGTCAAGATGATCAAGATGTAAATAGATATGATCCTTTTTAGGGCCAACACCACGCCCCTCTTTTATTTCAATTGTCATGCAACGTGAAACAACATCACGTGAAGCTAAGTCTTTTGCGTTTGGTGCATAGCGCTCCATAAAGCGCTCACCTTCAGAATTGGTTAAATAACCACCCTCACCGCGTGCCCCTTCGGTGATTAAAACACCAGCACCATAAACACCTGTTGGGTGGAATTGCACAAATTCCATATCTTGAAGCGGTAAGCCAGCACGAGCAACCATGCCGTTGCCATCTCCTGTGCAGGTGTGAGCAGAAGTGCAAGAAAAATATGTGCGTCCATAACCCCCTGTTGCCAACACAACTGTTTTAGCTCGGAAACGATGGATTGTGCCATCATCTAATTTCCAAGCTATAATTCCCTCACAAACTCCATCATCACTCATCAATAAATCAAGTGCGAAATATTCAATAAAAAACTCAGCATTATGGCGTAAAGACTGACCATAAAGAGTGTGTAAAATTGCATGCCCCGTTCTATCTGCCGCCGCACATGTGCGCTGAACTGGGGGGCCATCACCAAAGTTTTGCATATGACCGCCAAATGGGCGCTGATATATTTTACCCTGCTCATTGCGAGAAAATGGCACGCCATAATGCTCAAGCTCATAAACGGCTTTTGGTGCTTGGCGAGTGAGATATTCCATTGCGTCATTATCGCCAAGCCAATCAGACCCTTTAATAGTGTCATACATATGCCACTTCCAATTATCTTCACCCATATTGCCTAATGAAGCGGCAATGCCCCCTTGTGCTGCAACTGTATGTGAACGAGTTGGAAAAACCTTAGTTACACAAGCAGTTTTTAGACCCTGTTCGGCCATACCAAGTGTTGCACGCAAACCTGCGCCACCTGCTCCAACAACCACGACATCAAATTCATGATCGATGATTTCGTAAGATTTTTTACCGCTCATGAATTTAGCCCCCAAAGCCAAGTTTTAATATTGAAATAATGCTGAGTGCGCCTACCCCTATAACAAAAAAATTATTAAGTGTTAGTGCTAAAATTTTACGAATCTCAGTGGTAATATAATCTTCAATCACTACTTGCATACCTAAACGCATATGCCAAAGAATTGACAAAATGGCCAAAATTAAAAGAGTCGAAATTATTGGATTTGATAGTTTTAATATTAGTAAATATCTATCTGCCCCTGCTAGTGAGATAATGAACCAGATTAAAAATAGTGACAGCGGGATATTAGCAAGTGCAGTTAAACGTTGATGCCAAAAATGGGTTGTGCCAGTTTTTGCAGAGCCAAGACCGGTTATTTTTTTTAGCGAGGTTTTAATGCTCATCCTTTAACTCCACAAAATATATGCCCAAACAAGGACTGTTAAGATAAAACCACCTAATAAAGTTGCCCAAGCAAAACCAAATCTTGCAACTCTAGAAAAACCCTTGCCTGAATCCCAGATAAAATGACGAATGCCGCCGAGCATATGATTAAATAAAGCCCAAGTAAAACCAAACATAATAACCTGCGCCAACCAATGCCCCATTACTTGATTAACAAGCTGTTGCGCATTGCCACCCATTGCTGAAGCTACAATCCACCAAGTAAGAAGCGCAAAACCAAAATAAAGCGCCACTCCAGTTATGCGATGTAAAATAGACATAACCATTGTGATTTGGGTTTTATAAATTTGAAGATGAGGAGAGAGTGGGCGTGTATCATTCGCCATAATTTTTGCCTTTTAGCTGCTAGCCATAATTTAGGTCTAATATTAAATGGTTAAAATCATATTTTTTAATATAAAACAAGAGATAGCGACATAAAAGCAATTCGTCAAAGGTGAAAAGAATATTTCTACTTGTTTTTGATTATTATTTCTTTAGACGATGTCCAAAAACCCCAAAGAGTTGTGCTAATGCCTATCTTCTTTTTTGCCCAATAGGCAATTGCACTTTGAGCAATAATTCTGGTTATCATATTAACAATTGCTGCACCTAACACTCCATAAATTGGAATAATCACTAACATACAAACAAAGCCTGCCAACATAATTGAGCCAAAAATTGCTACATAAGCTTTTTCATGCCCAGTCATCATCATTACAATACGTGTTGGACCCGTTGCAGCGTCTACCAAAAGGCCAGCGCTTAGTAATAATAAAATGGTTTTTCCATTGGCATAAGTATCACCAAATAATGACAATATTAAATCACCAAAAAATATGAAAATAATAAAAATGCCTACTGAAAATATAAAACCCGCCCAAGCACAAAATGTTGTAACCGCCTGTGCTTTTTTTATCTCGCCGGCATGATAATGTTTTGCAACAATTGGTGCAATTACCAAGGTTATTGCCCACATAAACAATGTCATTAAGCCCGCTGTTTTAAAGGCGTTGAAATATAGACCAGCGCTTTCAACGGCAACAAATAGACCTATCAATATTATATCAACATTTAGGGCTGCTGTATCTAAAACTGTTGAAATAAAAAACCATAGGCTGATTTTACCTCTCTCATTCCAATAATTTTTAAGGGAAGAAAAACCAATTGAATTATAAAAACCAATTTTTTTAGCAACAAAAAATTGTATAACCATAACAAATGACAATATCACTGCCGACAATAAAAGTGCCTCAGAACCATTTAGCTCAACTCCATAAAATAATAATATAACAACAATAGTTGGCACGCCCGCGCGCCAAAGAACGTCTCTTGGAGTTAGGGCAATCCAAACTGATTCTTGGGCGCGAAGAACTGAGCCACCATATTCAGCCATTGCTAGAGGTAATATTAAACTAGCTGCTGCAATTATATAAAGAAAAGAGAATATTCCATCGCCAATCACCCCGCCTACCAATGCAGTAAATATCAAAGTAAGGGAAATAATGATTGATGCTAAAATGACTATTGCCCAGCCAGAGCGCAAAGCCTCATGCGCCTTTTTAGGGTTGTTATTACCATTTTCTTCTGGCCAGAAGCGCAAAATTGCAATTTGCTGACCCATGGAGGCACCAATTGCTAAAATTGTAGCTAAAGAAAAACCAAAGGCAAACTGACCATAATTTACCTCGCTCATTGAGCGAGAAAGAACAACAAACATAACATAAGTAAGGCCAGCAGCCATTACTTTTATCAATAATGAAGCCACCGACTTGTTTAGCGAAGAGCGCACGATTGCTTTAATATCTGTGTTTAATGGCATTTTCATTAGTTTTAAGTCTTATCATATTATAATAAACCATATCTTATGCGCATAAATATCTACTATTGTGTTACTACTCGACATTTTCTTTTAATATCGTCAAACTGCATTTAAGTGATTCTAAATTATTAGTTATTACTTTAGTTGTTTTTTCGCCATTAGGGGGTCAATGGGTGATGAGTGTAGAAATTAAAAAAAACTGGCAAGAGCTTGTCAATCGCGCAAATTTATTATCAAAAAAAGAACAGAGTTTTTCTAATTTTCTTAAAAAGACTGTTGCCTCTATTGATCCAGCTGACCTTGTTTCAATTTCACCAGAAAATTTTGAAAAAAATATTCGCCACTCCTATGAAAGACTTGGGCATAGAAAAACTAATGACCATTTGATAAATATCTGGACACCCCAAGGAGAAGATAATTCTAGTGACAATGTGCAGATTATTGATATTTTTGTCGATGACATGCCATTTTTAGTCGATAGCGTGCTTGGTGCAATCCGCGCCATTGGTGGTAATATTCAGCTAATCGCTCACCCTATTTTATCGCTTGAGCAAAAGGGCAAAAAAATAAATGTTCTTGAAAGACCAAATAATGATCAAAGCAAAGATATTACTCTAACTAGCTTTTTGCATATTTATATCGATCCCATAACTGATGAAGCTGTTTTAAAGAGATTATTTGATGAAATTGATGCCGTGCTAATTGACGTTCGTCGCACTGTGCGCGGCTGGCGACCAATGTTAGAAAGGTTGCATAAGCTTGTGCAAGACTATCGCGAGCACAGCCCAAATATTGCCACACCAGTTTTAGCAGAAACATTGCATTTTTTAGCTTGGCTCGCCGATCATAATTTTACATTTCTTGGCATGCGCGAATATGTTTTGGTTGGTCAGGGTGAAGAGGCAATTCTGAACCCTGTACCGAACTCTGGACTTGGTATTTTAAAAGACCCTAATTATAAATTTTTACGCCATGGCAATGAATTGGTCGAAATGACCAAAGAGCATGTAGCTTTCTTACAAAATGAAAACCCAATGATGGTAACAAAAGCTAATATTCGCTCGCGTGTCCACCGTAGAGCTTTTTTAGATTATATCGGGGTTAAATTATATGATAAGAGTGGCAATCTTAGCGGTGAATTGCGCATGCTTGGCTTGTTCACCTCTATGTCTTTGGCAACCCCGCACACAGAAGTTCCTTTTGTTAGGAGAAAAATTTCGCAGGTTATTTCTGCATCTGGCTTAAACCCTAAAAGCCATGCTGGAAAAGCACTTATGGCTGCGCTTGATAATTATCCACGCGAGGAATTATTTCAAATTTCTGAAAGCGAGCTTTTAGAATTTGCAACTATAATTTCAGCACTTGCTGATCGCCCTCAGATACGCGTTCTACCCCGTCTTGATCCGTTTGATAATTTTGTCTCTATTTTATTATATTTGCCTCGTGATCGCTATAATTCAAAATTACGGGCTGATATTGGTGAATATTTAGCAAAAATCTATGATGGCCATCTATCTGCCTATTATCCATACTTCCCTGAAGGGGAGTTAGTTCGAGTTCATTTTATCATTGGACGTAATGGCGGCAAAACTCCAACCCCTAGTCGCCAGCAACTTGAAGCAGATGTAAGCGCGCTTGCGCGCTCATTTGGTGATATGCTAATGGAGGCAGCGAGTGAGCCAAATCAAATCAAACATTATTTTAATGCTTTTTCAACGGCCTATCAGGCCAATACTTCAAGTCAAGATGCTTTACTTGATATAGAGGCGTTACAAAATCTAGAGAAAAGTGATCGCATTGCTCTAAGATTTATTCCTAAAGATACAAACGATGAAACAAGCCAGCACAGGTTGCGCCTTTATCATAATCTAAGGCCTATCCCGCTTAGTGATCGAGTGCCGATGTTAGAGAATTTTGGCTTTAGGGTTATTGATGAGCGCACCTATTCTGTGCGCCCAGATAATGCTAATGAGCAGTTTATTCACGACATGGCAATCGATCCAGAAGAGGATATTGATTTAAGCGCTATTGCACCTGTGCTTGAGCGATCATTGCTTGCAACTTGGGATAAAAGAGCTGAAAGCGATGGCTTTAACAAGCTTACAACGCTAGCAAATCTAAATTGGGACGATATATCTGTTTTAAGAGCCTTTGCGCATTATCTTAAACAGCTAAAACTTGGTTTCTCACAACGATATTTATGGAATGCTCTTTGCGCCCACCCAAAAATTACTATTGACTTGGTCAATCTTTTTTATTGCTACCATCAGCCAGACTTTTCAAAAGATCGCCAAGAAGTAGCGCAGAATATTAAAAAAGAAATATCAAACGCTTTAGTCAAAGTCAGCTCTGCTGATGAAGATATAATTATCCGTCATTTTTTAAATTTAATTGAAGCCTCGCTTAGAACCAATTTTTATCAACGCGATGAAAATGGCGCTCGCTGCAGGGCTTTGGCAATTAAATATGACTGCTCAAAAGTTGATGGAATGCCCGAGCCACGCCCATATCGAGAGATTTTTGTCTATTCTCCACAAGTTGAGGGTTTGCATTTACGTGGTGGTGAAATTGCCCGTGGTGGGTTGCGCTGGTCAGATAGACCTGAAGATTTCAGAACCGAGGTCCTTGGTTTAGTAAAAGCGCAAATGGTTAAAAATGCGGTGATTGTTCCGATGGGATCAAAAGGTGGATTTGTGCCAAGAACAATGCCACAAAACCCTGATCGAGAGACATTTATGTCTTATGGCATTGCGGCTTATAAAATATTTATCAACAGCCTGCTTGAGCTTACCGATAATATTGATGGTGATAAAATTATTCACCCAAAAGACATGGTTCTTCGTGATGGTGATGATCCATATCTTGTGGTGGCGGCAGATAAAGGCACGGCTAGTTTTTCTGATATTGCCAATGAGATTTCAATTAAGCGTGGATTTTGGCTTGGTGATGCTTTTGCCTCCGGCGGCTCAGCTGGTTATGATCACAAAAAAATGGGTATTACTGCACGTGGTGGCTGGGAGGCGGTGAAACGTCATTTCCGTGAGCTTAACCGCGATATTCAAACCAGTGAATTCACAACTGTTGGTGTTGGTGATATGTCTGGTGATGTTTTTGGCAATGGCATGCTGCTTTCGCATAAAACCAAATTACTTGCGGCGTTTGACCATAGAGATATTTTTATCGATCCTAATCCGCAAGTTGATGACTCATATAAAGAGCGCAAACGCCTGTTTGAAATGGAGCGCTCAAGCTGGCAGGATTATGATAAATCACTAATTTCAAAGGGTGGTGGGATATATCCTCGCGCAGCTAAAACTATTGAATTATCTGACGAGGCGCTTGAGTTTTTAGGTCTTAAAAAGGGCAAAATAACTCCAAATATGGTGATGAATGCCATTTTGAAAGCCGATGTTGATCTATTATGGTTTGGTGGAATTGGCACTTATGTTAAAAGTGAAGATGAGAGCGATTTAGAAGTTGGCGATAGAGCCAATGATGCAATTCGTATCAGCGGAAAACAGGTTCGCGCAAAGGTAATTGGCGAGGGAGCAAACCTTGGCATAACCCAACTTGGACGCATTGAATATGCCCTTAATGGCGGGGCTATAAATACCGATGCGATTGATAATTCTGCTGGTGTTAACTCGTCTGATTTAGAGGTTAATATCAAAATTGCGCTAGGCACATTAGTGCGTGCGGGTAAAATAAATATTGAAGAGCGCAATAAATTTCTCGCCTCAATGACAGATGAAGTTGCTGAACTTTGTTTAAGGAATAATTATCTGCAAACTCTGGCCATCTCTTTGATTGAACTTAAGGGATATTCTGCATCACCTGATTTAATTTCCTTTATGCATGACCTTGAAACAAGGGGGGAATTAAACAGAGCCGTTGAATTTTTACCTAGTGATGCTGAATTACACGAACGCTCTGTTTCAAAAACTCCGTTTACCAGACCCGAGCTAGCAGTAATATTAGCCTATGCAAAAAATACTTTTTATGCGCAATTATTAGATAGTAAAATTCCTGATGATCCATATTTAGCTAGGGAATTATATCGTTATTTCCCCGATGAATTACGAAAAAAATATCCTAAAACTATTGAAGAGCATAGATTGCGCCGTCAGGTTATTGCTACTGTTTTATCAAATGTTATGATTAACCGTGGTGGTCCTTCTTTTGTATTTAGAATGACTAGTGCAACAACTGCAGATGCGGCGCAGGTTGCTTTTGCTTATGCAGCAGCACGTGATGCTTATGATTTAGCTGACCTTAATGAGGCTATTGATGATTTAGATAATAAAATTGATGGCACAACTCAGCTTGAACTTTATAATGAGGTGAAAACTCTTTTGGTTGAGCAGACATTATGGTTTTTACGCAATGTGAGTTTTGAAGGTGGTCTTTCAGATATTGTCAAACTCTATGGCGCTGGGGTTGCAAATATTCGTGCCAAGCTTGGCTCAATTTTACCAAGTTTTGTTGCTCAAAGCGTTGCGAATCAAGCTGTGGGTTTTGTTAATGGTGGTGCGCCGCGCGATCTAGCTCAACGTATTGCAGAATTATCTGCCCTTACTCTTTGCTCTGATATTATTCTCGCCAGTGAAAAAACCAACACCAGCGTTGATGACGCAGCAAAAGCCTATTTCATGGTGCTTGAGACATTTAATTTAGGACGCATAACCGAGCAAGGTAAAAATATTGATCTGATTGATAAATTTGATCGTATGGCGCTTGATAGGGCATTGGCAAATGTCATGCGCGCGCAACGCGACCTAACTTGTGATGTTCTGCGGGTTGGCAATGGTAAAATTGAAGATAGATTTCATAGCTGGAAAGAGCAACGCATTGAAGAAACCAATAGAATTATTGCTATGGTTTCTGATTTAACAGGAGAGGAACTTAGTGTTTCTAGACTTTCGGTTGCAGCAGGTCTTTTGTCTGATTTGGTTAGAAGTTAGCAAGAAAGTAGAGTGAATGGTTATTTTCTTTTTGATAATAATCTTATTCGTCTTTTATCTGTTATTTGTAGTGTTGGTGAACAAAAGTTCAAAGCCATCAACAAAAATTACCATTCTTAATGAACCAAAAAATATTGTTGGTTTTTTAGAAAAAGAAATTTCTATCACCATCTGGAATATTGGCTATGCGGGTTTAGGAAAAAATTCTGATTTTATTACAGATGGTGGCAAAAGATTTTTCCCTCCGTCATACTCCGAGGTTAAAAAAAACCTCGCCGGAATAAAAAAACTGCTAAAAAATTTAAGCTCTGATATATATATGCTACAAGAAGTATCAGAAAAAAGCCCGCTTAGTTTTCTTATCCCAGTAAGGGCGCAAATAATTTATCTTTTTCCAAAATTTCTGGCTGTTTTTAGAGGCGACATTGCCTCTAAATATCTGCCTTGGCCGCTTAAGGTTAATCACGGCACATTAACAATAGCTAAGGCCAGATCTCTTTCAAATAGGGTTGTTAATCTTCCATTTGAGCCAAATCTAATGCTTGGAGTGTTGAAGAGAAATTATGGTCTATTAGTCACCCATTTTGCTATTAAAAATAGTGATAAACAATGGGTGATCGTAAATCTGCATCTATCTGCTTTTGATGAAAATGGCGCAACTAGGCAAAAGCAATTTGATGCAGTTTTTGCTTTTGCTCAAGAAGAATATCAAAAGGGGAATTATGTTATTTTAGGTGGTGATTGGAATATGGAACTAACAAAAAGTGATTTTGCCCATA
>Ga0256839_1002173_pt1 | contig 22382 bp, 20 predicted proteins | sample 354166metaG_FD_185968 | JGI IMG/M metagenome (GOLD analysis project Ga0256839, IMG submission 185968) | Hydrothermal vent microbial communities from Mid Atlantic Ridge, Atlantic Ocean - 354-166 | ecosystem: Environmental > Aquatic > Marine > Hydrothermal vents | place: Atlantic Ocean: Mid... | reverse complement strand
TCCTCGCATGCCCGGCCACTGGAACCAATTGGCCGGACATGCGAGGAGTGCCGGCTTGGAGCGACGCACACGCTGCTGTTCATGGGGGTGGCCCGGTCACGTCTCACCTGAAACGCGTGGCGGCAACGAGGAGACGGCGCCGGACGGCGGAACGGCATTTGCCAGGAAGTCAGATCATGACAAACTATATCACGGTTTGTCCGCTGTGGCAACTCATCGTCACACGTTTGGTGGTCCAACATGTGACCAACCCCTTTGTCATCACGTGGAGAGGTGAAGATGACTGTGAAGGCGTCCGCAAAAGATGTCCGGGTGCACGAGACCACCGTCCGCGTGCGCTACGCCGAGACCGACCAGATGGGCTTGGCCCATCACACCGCCTATTTGGTCTGGTTCGAGGTCGGGCGCAGCAGTCTCATGCGCGCCCACGGGGCCAGCTACGGCGACTTCGAACGCGAGGGCTTCTTCTTGCCCGTGGTGGAGTGTTTTGCCCGCTTCGTGGCCCCCGCCAAATATGATCGCCTGGTCAAAGTGCGCACGTGGGTGGAGGCATTCAAGTCCCGCTCGCTCACGTTTGGGTACGAGGTGGTGGACGAGGAGAGTGGTCAGCTCCTGGCCACCGGCTACACCAAGCACCTCTGTACTGACCGAGAGGGGCGCACCCGCCGTTTCCCCGAGGCGTGGCGGGCCCTCTTGGACACGGAGGTGAGCCGTGAAGCCCCGTGAGCGCGTGCTGGCCGCCCTGCGAGGGGAGCCCGTGGACCGGCCGGCCTTCAGCCTCTGGCGCCACTTCCACGAGCACGATGCCACGCCCGAAGGACTCGTGGAGGCCACCCTCACCTTTGTGCGCACGTGGGAGCCCGATTTCGTCAAGCACACCCCAACGGGGCTCTACGCCGTGGAGGACTGGGGGCTCGCCATCCGGCGCTTCGACGACCCCCACCGCCCTCCCGAGCGCCTGCGCCCCCTCTTCGACACGCCTGACGGCTGGCACGAGCTGGAGGAGCTGGACGTGGAGGCCGGCGCGTTGGGGCGTGAACTCCACGGGCTGCGCCTGTTGCGGGCCAAGGTGCCGGACGAGGTGCCCATTCTCATGACCGTCTTCAGCCCGCTGACGTTGGCCTACAAGCTGGTGGGCGAACGGGTCGTGCGAGACCTGCGCGAGGCCCCCGAAGCTCTCCACGCCGGCCTGTGCACCATCGCCGCCACCGTCGCCCGCTACGTGGAGGCGGTCCACAGGGCCGGCGCCGACGGGCTCTTCTTCGCCACCCAACTGGCCACGGCCGACCGGCTCACGCGGGAGGAGTATGCCCGCTTCGGCGAGCCCTACGACCAACTGGTGCTGGGGGCGTGGCCTGGAGAAGCGCCCCTCATCCTCCATTTGCACGGCTCCAACACCTTTTTCGACCTGGCGAATGTCTACCCGGTCCACGGGGTGAGCTGGCACGACCGGGAGACCTCCCCCTCTCTGGCCGAGGCTCTGGGCCGCACGGCGCGGGGACTCGTTGCTGGGCTCGACCGGCGTGTCTTCCTCCAAGGGCGTGACGCTGTGCGCCGCCAAGCGCTCGATGCCTTGAGGGCGACGGGCGGCCGGCGCCACGTGTTGGCCCCATCCTGTGTGCTGCCTACCCAGGCCCCGGACGAAGCCCTGGCGGCCGTCGTCGAGGTGATCAGGGGCGAGAGTCCATGAGGTCATACCAATGAATGACCACACAGAGGAGCGTGATGATGGTGCGGATTACGTCATACGGCGCGGCCGGCACGGTGACCGGCTCGTGCCACTTGATTGAGGTACAGGAGACGCGCATCCTGGTGGACTGTGGGATGTTCCAGGGCCAGGAGTACATCACGGCCCTGAACCGTGAACCCCTGGGTTTTGACCCCACCACCCTCGACGCCGTGGTGTTGACGCACGGCCACTTGGACCACTGCGGCCGGCTGCCCCTGCTCGTGCAGGAGGGGTACGAGGGGCCCATCTACGCCACCCGGCCCACCTACGACGTGGCCCGCTTCATCCTGCTCGACTCGGCCCGCATCCAGCACGAGGATTGGTTGCGGGCCGAGGAACACGAGGTGCGCCACGGCCGCCACGTGCCGCCGCCGCTCTACACCGAACAGGATGTCTTCGACACGCTGGACCTGTTCGAGCCGGCCCGGTACGGGGAGGCGATCCGGGTGGGGAGCCTGCGCTTGACGTTTGGAAACGCCGGCCACATTTTGGGCTCGGCGTTCATCCTCATCGAAGGAGACGGCGTGCAGCTGGTGTGCAGCGGCGACGTGGGCACGTGGGAGCAGCACGTGGTGCCCGAGCCGGAGTTGCCCCCGGAGGCGGACGTGGTGCTCTTGGAGAGCACATATGGCGGCCGAGTTCACGAGCCGCTGGAACAGGCTATGGCGAAGATCGCCGCGTTCATCACCGAAGTGGTCGAGGCCGGCGGCAACGTGCTCATCCCCACTTTCGCGCTGGAGCGCGCCCAAGATGTGCTCTTCATCCTGCGCAAGCTGCACCGCGAGGGGCGCATCCCCGAGGTGAAGACGTTCCTCGACAGCCCGCTGGCCATCAACTTCACCCGCCTTCACCGCAGGTACCCGGAACAGTTGGGCCAGGCAGTCAAGCGCGTCATCCTGCGCGGCGAGGACCCCTTCTCGTGGCCCGGCCTTCAGCTCACCCGCACCCAGCGGGAGTCACGGCGCATCGATTTCATCGAGTCCGGCGCAGTGATCATGGCCGGCAGTGGCATGGCCACGGGCGGGCGCATCATGCGCCACCTCTTCAACAACCTGTGGCGGGAGGAGTGTGGGGTGCTCTTCGTGGGGTTCCAGGCCGAGGAGACGCTGGGGCGGGCGCTCATCGACGGGGCAAAGGAAGTGGAGATCTACGGCGAGCCGGTGGTGGTGCGGGCCAGGATTACCAACATCGACGGGCTCAGCGCCCACGCCGACGAGCCCCAACTGCTCAAGTGGGTTGCTCCCACGCGCGCCACGCACGTTTTTCTGGTTCACGGCGAATCTCCGGCGCCGGAAGCCCTGCAGGCCAGCCTGAAGGATCGGCTGGGCGTGGAGAGCACCATTTCCGAGCGGGGCGTGACCTATGAGCTCTGAGCACGTGTGGAGGATGGGGAGGTCGGGGCCAACACAGTTTCCACGACACGCACGGCGCCGGCCTGCCACAATGCTTCCTGAACGGGAGGCAAGCGGTCCGGTTCCACCAAGGCAATGACATTGCCCCCCCGGCCGCCGCCGCTCAGCTTGGCGCCCAAGGCCCCGGCCCGCATCGCCGCTTCCACCAGGCGTTCGATCTTCGGCGAGGATACGCCAATGAGGCGCAGGAGGGCTTGATTTTCGCCCAGGAGGGGGCCGAGGCGGGATGGGGAACCGGCCTGAAGGGCCTGGCGGCCACGTTCGACGACGCTGGCGATGCGGTCGAAGAGCTCCTCGTAGCGGGCCGGGTTGGCTTGCCGGCCGGCGCGCACGGCGGCCACAGTTTCGCGGGTGGGGCTGGGCACGCCCGTGTCGGCGATGAGAAAGGCGAAGCGGCCGCCGGGGTCGAAGGGTTGAGGGGGAGCTCCCCGGCGAAACCAAATGGGCCGGCCGTGGGCCACCACCGTGTTGTCGATGCCGCTAGGCGTGCCGTGGAGGAGCTTCTCGGTCTCGTAGACGAGGGCCGACACGCGCTCGGCGGGGAGGTGGCAACCTGCATACGCCGCCAGCGCTCGCACGATGGCCGTGGCCACTGCGGCGCCGCTGCCCAACCCTCCGGCAATGGGAATGGCGCTGTGGACGACGATCTCCAAGTCGGGCTCCCCCCCGCTGGCGAGCGCCCGCCACGCCGTGCGCACGGCGTGGGCCAACGGGTCGTCGGCCGGCGCCTGGCGAAGGGGGTAATGCCTGTCCAGGTCGAGGGCACGAATCCAGGTGCCACTTCCGGCCGGCAGGGGCACGGCGTGGACAATGGCCCGCAGGCGCGCCACCGGCACGGCGATGGCTGGCCGGCCGTAGACGACCGCGTGTTCGCCCAGGAGGATCACTTTGCCGGGGGCCGAGCCCGTGGCCATCGTCCTGCCCTCTGATGTGCGGGCCGCCATCTACGTCCTCCACGGCATGCCGGGGGGCGGGGCACCACCGCCCCCCGGATACGATGCCCGTTCACCGTCCTACTGCCACACCGGGTCCCGCTCCTCCCGGTAGGCGCGCTTCCCCTCCTCGCCGTCCATGCTGTATTGGGCGCGCTCCTGGACCTCGAAGTAATAGTGCAGGATGCGGTCGTAGTCGTCGTCGAAGGCACGAGTCAGGACCAATTTGCTCATGCGCGTGCCCGAGGAGCAGGTGCGCAGGTAGTGGCGGGCTACTTCGTCCAGGTGGTCGAAGAAGTTCTCCGCCGGCACGATGTGGTCCACCAGGCCGATGCGCAGGGCCTCCTCGCCGTCGATGTTCTCGCCGCCCAGGATTAGCTTCTTGGCCCGGCCCCAGCCGATGTACTTGGGCAGACGCCAGGTGCTCAGGCCGGGGATCAGGGATTCTCTGATGGCCGGCAGGCCGATCTGGCAGTCGGGCGTGCTCACGCGGATGTCGCAGGCCAGGGCGAGCTGAAGGGCGCCGCCCAAGCAGTAGCCGTGCATTCCCACGACGACGATCTTCTCCATCGTCTCGAAAATGCGCAGGGCCCGCTCCCACCGGTGGTGGTAGGTCATGTCAATCTCGTCGCGGGCCAGCTCCTTGAGGTCGATGCCCGTCGAGAAGGCGCGCCCCTGCCCCCGGATGACCACAACGCGCACGTCAGGGTCCTCGCGCAGGGCCATGGCAATGCGGTTGATCTGGAACGTGGCCGCGTTGTTCATGGCGTTGAGGTACCGTTCGCGGGTGAAGGTCACCCAGGCCATTTTGCCGTCCTTATCCAGGCGCATGTGTTCGAATTCCAACAGCGTTTCCATGGTAACCCCTCCTCAAACACAAGAATTTGCGCGAACGGCAACAACGCGGACGCCTTGGCGCCCGCGTTCCGTTCCGAATCCTGCGAGGGGCCACGCGCCCGTGAGCGCATGATTGCACGGGGGCGGCGCGTGGCCGTGTCCGTTTACAAGTAGCCGTCAGGCCCCACGATGGCGTCGTCGGCGTAGACGTGGCGGGCGGCGTCCTCGGGCCGCGGGTCGGGACGCTGCATGGCGTACTCGATGGCTTCCTCCACCAGGGCGAGGAGCTCGGCTTCCAGCTCGGCCTCCTTCTCCTCGGACCAGAGGTCCACCTCCTGGAGGTAACGGCGAAACCTAATGATCGGGTCCCGCTGCTTGGCCGCCTCGCGCTCCTCCGGGGAGCGGTAGTGGCGGTCGTCGTCGTTGGAGGTGTGGGGGTAGAGGCGCTCGCACTTGGCCTCGATGAACGTGGGGCCCTCGCCGGCTCTGGCCCGTTCCACCGCCTCCTTGGCCGCGGCGTAGACCTCCAACACGTTGGTGCCGTCCACGACGATGCCGGGCATGCCGTACCCCGCAGCCCGGTCGGCCACGTTTTCCACGGCCATCTGTTTGCTCACCGGCACGCTGATGGCGTAGCCGTTGTTCTCGCAGCAGAAGACACACGGTGTCTTGTGAATGGCGGCGAAGTTCATGGCCTCGTGGACATCGCCCTTGCTGCTGGTGCCGTCGCCGAAGCCGATCCAGACGATCTCGTCCCCGCCGTGGAGCTTAATCGCGTAGGCGATGCCGACGCCTTGGGGCACGTGGGGGCCCTGGGGGCTGCTAATGGTCTTGATGCGCAGGCGGGGATGGCCCCAGTGGGCGAAGTTCTGGCGCCCGCCGCTCATGACATCCTCGGCTTTGGCCAAGTAGTGGACCATGATCTCGCGCGGGGTCACGCCCAGGTAGATCAGCCCGGCCAGATCGCGGTAGTGGGGCACGAGCCAATCGTGGCCGGGGCGCAGCGTGGCCGCGTACCCAATGGCGATGGCCTCGTGGCCGTGCCCCGGCACGGCGAAGTGGCCGATGCCCTGGCGGTTCATCAACCACATGCGGTCGTCCAGCAAGCGCGACAGGCGCATCGTGCGGTACATGTGCCACACGTCGTCGTCGCTCAGGCCCAACTGCCGGTGATAGAGCACCGTTTGCACGCTCATGGTGGACACCTCTCCTGAAATTGTGGCTTCGGCCCCGGCCGAAGCCGTCGGACCGGTTCGTTTCGTGTCCGGCGACGGCCATGGGCTTGCGCCGAGCGGGCTGAACCCGGCCCGTGCTTTGGGCTACGATTGAAGTTGGCGCTTGTCGATCACCCGTTTGGCCTTGCCCTCGAAGCGCGGAATGGTCTTGGGCGGCACGAGCTTCAGGCTCACGCGAATGCCCAAGGTGCTGTTGATCTCGTAACTCAGCTTGCGCTCCAGCTCGACGGCTTGGCCGTGCTCGGCACGCACTTCTTCGGGCACCTCCACCCAGACCTCCAGGTCGTCGATTTGGTCGCCCCCCCGGTCCACCACGATCTGGTAGTGGGGTTCGATGCCCTCGAATTGGAGCAACACGCTCTCGATCTGGCTCGGGAAGACGTTGACGCCCCGCACGATGATCATGTCATCGGTGCGGCCGGTCACTTTCTCCATGCGCACCAGCGTGCGCCCACACGCACACGGCTCGTAGAAGAGGCGTGTGCGGTCGCGGGTGCGGTAGCGAATGAGGGGCAGGGCCTCCTTGGTCACGCACGTGAAGACCAGTTCGCCCAACTCGCCTTCGGGCAGGGGGTCGCCCGTCTCGGGATCGATGACCTCGGGGATGAAGTGGTCCTCGAAGATGTGGAGCCCGTTCTTGGCGTGGCACTCGTGGGAGACGCCGGGGCCGATGACCTCGCTCAGGCCGTAGGTGTCATACGCCTGGATGCCCCACCGCTCCTCGATCTCCTCGCGCATCTTGTGGGTCCACGGCTCGGCGCCGAAGATGCCGGCGGCCACGGGCAGCTCGTGCAGGTTGATGCCCTCCTCCTCGGCGGCCTCGGCCATGAAGAGGGCGTAGCTGGGCGTGCAGAGGATGAGCCCGCTGCCGAAGTCCTGCATGAGCATGAGCTGGCGCTTGGTGTTTCCCCCGGAGACGGGCACGACCACGGCGCCCACCCGTTCGGCGCCGTAGTGGAACCCCAGGCCGCCGGTGAAGAGGCCGTAGCCGTAGGCGTTCTGCACCACCACGCCGGGGCGCACGCCGGCCATGGCCATCACCCTGGCGATCATCTCCGCCCACAAGTCGATGTCCTGCCGCGTGTACCCCACGACGGTGGGCTTGCCCGTCGTGCCGGAGGAGGCGTGGACCCGCACGACGTGGTCCAAGGGCACGGCGAAGAGGCCGAAGGGGTAGTTGTCCCGCAGGTCGTCCTTGACCGTGAAGGGAAGCTTGGGCAGATCGTCCACGGAGCGGATGTCGTCGGGCGTGATGCCCGCCTCGTCGAATTTCCGGCGGTAGAAGGGCACCCGCTCGTAGACTCGCTTCACCGTGGCGACCAGCCGCTCGCTTTGGAGCCGGCGGAGCTCATCGCGCGACATGGTCTCGTGTTCTGGGTCCCACACGTAGGGCTCCAACTGCACCTTGGCCATCGGCACACCTCCTTCGCGTATTTGCTCTCCGTCCCATTTCCCCATCTCGTGGGCATCGCCCGACCCACGACGGCCGTCGCGGTCGAGCGCCCCGGCACTACATGGCCTGTCGGAGTTGCCCCAAGTAGGTGCGCTGCACTTCGGCGTTGTCCGCGAGCGATTGGGCCGTGCCCGAAAGGGCAATGCTGCCGGTGTCGAGCACGTAGCCCCGGTCGGCCACGCGCAGGGCAGCCCGCGCGTTCTGCTCCACCAGCAGCACGGTCATTCCCCGGTCACGCAAGTGGGCGATGACGCGGAAGAGCTCCCGCACGAGCAGGGGGGCCAGTCCCAGGGACGGTTCGTCCAACAGGAGCAGGCGGGGGCGGGCCATGAGGGCTCGCCCGATGGCCAACATCTGCTGCTGGCCGCCCGAGAGCGTGCCCGCACGCTGCTGTTGGCGTTCCTTTAGAATGGGGAAGGTGGAGAAGACCATCTCCAAGTCGTCCCGGATGGCGGCGCGGTCTTCCCCTTGGCGGTAGCGGTAGTAGGCGCCCAGGATGAGGTTGTCGAGGACGCTCATGGTGGTGAAGAGCTGGCGCCGCTCGGGCACGTGGCTGATGCCCAGGGCCACGATCTGCTCCGGGAAGAGGCCGCGAATGGATCGCCCCTGGAAGCGAATGTCCCCCTCGCGGGGGTAGAGGAGCCCCGAGATGGCCCGCAGCAGCGTGGTCTTGCCGGCCCCGTTGGCCCCGATGAGGGCAACAATCTCCCCCTCGTGAACTTCCAAGGAGACGCCTCTGAGGGCTTGAATGCGACCGTAGTAGACGTGGACGTTGTGGACTTCCAGTAACGGCGCCATTGGTCCGCTTCTCTCCTCTCTCTCGGGTGGTCTGGGTCACAGGTCTTCGCCCAAGTAGGCGGCGATGACCCGCTCGTCCGCTTGCACTTCTTCAGGAGTGCCTTCGGCGATCTTCTCGCCGTAGTTGATCACCACAACCCGGTCGGCAATGCCCATGACCAGGTGCATGTCGTGCTCGATGAGCAGAATGGTGATGCCCTGCTCGTCCCGCAGGCGGCGGATGAGGGCGTCCAGCGCGGCCACTTCCTGGTGGCTCAGCCCCGAGGCCGGCTCGTCGAGGAGCAGGCAGGCCGGCTCGGTGGCCAGGGCGCGGGCCAATTCGACCAGGCGCTGCTGGCCGAAGGGCAAGTTGCCGGCCAGCTCGTCGGCCAAGTCGGCCATGCCGACGAGCTCCAAGCAGGCCGTGGAGTGCTCGCGGATTTCCTGCTCCTCCCGGCGGGCCCACGGCACCCGGAGGGCCGCCTCCAGGAAGCCGTAGCGGCTGCGCGGGTGGCGTCCCACCATCACGTTCTCCAGCACGGTCATGTTGTCGAAGAGGTGGACGTTCTGGAACGTGCGGGCCATGCCCAAGCGGGCGATGGCGTGGGGGGGCAGGCCGTTCAGGCGGTGGCCCCTGAAGATGATCTCGCCCCCGTCCAGGGGGAGCACGCCGGTCAGGAGGTTGAAGACGGTGGTCTTGCCGGCGCCGTTGGGGCCGATGATGGCCAGAATCTCCCCCTCGTAGACGGTGAAGCTCAAGTTGTTCACGGCCACGAGGCCGCCGAAGACCTTGTGAATTCGCCGGGCCTCCAGCACCACTTGGGCCGACTTCTGTGCCGTTCGGGGGGCCACTGCCGCTTGTACGCTCACCGCACCTCCTCCACAGGCTCTTGTTCCGGCTCAGGGCATGGCGTCGGCCGACTGCTCCGTCCGCCCGGGCGCTTCACGCCGTGCCTGGCGCCGGGCGCGCAGCCGCTTGGCCACGCCGGCCGTCAGGCCGTCGGGCATGAAGATCATGATGATCACCAGGATGAGGCCGAAGGCCAGGAGCTCGGCCTCGGCCGAGGCCCCGCGCACGAGGCGGGGCATGATGTTGCGCAGCGCCTCGCCCAGCAGGGTGACCGAGGCGGCGCCGAAGATGGCGCCCCAGATGCTGGAGAGCCCGCCCACGGCCACCATGACGACGAGCTCGATGGAGAAAATGAAGCTGAAGGAGCTGGGCGTCACGATTTGCAAGTAGAAGGCGAAGAGGCTGCCGGCCAAGCTGGCGTAGACGGCGCTGAGGGTGAGCACTTTCAGCTTGAAGGCGTCCACCTCCACGCCCATGGTGCCGGCGGCCAGCTCGCTGGCGTGAATGGCCCGCAGGGCACGCCCCACGCGAGAATTCACGATGTTGAGGGAGACGGCCAGGATAGCCAGGGTCATGGCCCACGTCACGTAGTAGTAGCTCAGCTCGCTCTTCAGGACCCAGGGGCCGATGCTCAACCGTGGAATGCCCAACAGCCCGTTGGAGCCCCCTGTCCACCCCGTTTCCGTGACGACCACCGTTTCAAAGATGATGTTCAGCCCCAAGGTGGCCATGGCCAGGTAGTGGCCGCGCAGCTTGAAGATGGGGACGCCCACCAGGTAGGCCAACAGGCCCGTGAGCACGGCGGCGGCCACGATGGCCGGCCAAGGGGACCAGTTGTAGCGGGCCGTGAGCAGGCCCGTGATGTAGGCCCCACAGCCGAAGAAGACCGCGTGTCCGAGGGAAATCTGCCCTGTGTAGCCCATGAGCAGGGAGAGGCCCACGGTGAGCATGGTGTTGAAGCCGATGAAGACCAAGATGCTGCGCTGGTAGTTGTTGGTCACCCACAGGGGCAGGATGGCCAACATGGCCGCCAGGGCTAGGAAGGCTGCCAGGTTCTGGTGGTGGGTGATCCAATCGGCAAGCTGAAAGCGCCCGGGGAGACCTGTTTTCCTGTTCACCGTGCTCATCCTTCCCCTTTCCACAGAGCTGCTACGCGCCAAGCCCGTTGCTGTCTACGCCTCGACCAGGCGCCGGCCGAAGAGGCCACTGGCCCACACCAACAGGAGCACGAACATGGTCAAGAAGGCAAACGCATCTTTGTAGGCCGAGGAGAGCAACCCGGCCCCAAAGGCTTCCACCAATCCCAGAAGCAGGCCGCCCACCACGGCGAGGGGCGCGTTGGTGAGCCCGCCCATGATGGCGGCCACGAAACCTTTCAAGCTCAACAGGGTGCCGGAGTCGTAGGCCATGAAGGTGGAGGGGGTGATCACGATGCCGGCAATGGCGCTCACGGCAGCCCCCAGCGCGAACGAGAAGAGGGCCATCTGGTCGGCCTTGATGCCCATGAGGCGGGCTGCGTCCCGGTTCACCGCACACGCCCGCAGGGCCTTGCCCAGCAGCGTGTGCTCGAAGAAGAGGTACAGGCCAATCACGATGGCCAACATAGTGCCAATGACCCACACATTCTGCCGGGTGAGCACGGCGCCCGCGATCTCGATGGGCGGGCCGGGGGTGAAGACCGGCAGGGGGTAGGGGTCGGTCCACCAGATGATCAGCCCCAGCCCCCGGAGCGCGATGGAGAGGCCGATGGTGATGATGATCAGCGAAATGACCGAAGCCCCCCGTGCCGGCCGAATGGCCAGCACGTAGAGCACCACGCCGATAAGCGTGGTCAGAATCACGGCCACCACAATGGCCAGGGGCAGGGGAAGCTGCAGGTCCACAGTGATGACCCGGTTGAAGAGGCCCGTGCGCTGGTAGAGAGTCACGGTGATGAGGGCACCCAACATGGCGAAGTCGCCTTGGGCGAAGTTGACGATGCCCGTCACGTTGTAGATGGTGACGAAGCCCAGGGCGATCAGGGCGTAGATGCTGCCCAACGTCAGGCCGGCGAAGAGATATTGCAACAACTGGCTTTCCAAGGACATAAAACCTCGCTCCCTCCGCTCCTCCAGTTCGTGTGGGGGGCGGAGCCCGCCAGCCCCCTGTCCGGCGGGCTCCTTCATCATTCGACGCTCACGGCACGTTCGCGTACTGCTCGGGCGGGACGTACTCCCACGTGCCGTTCTTGATCTGCACCAGTACCAGGGACTCCTTGGAGATACCCACGTGATCAACTGGGCTCCACGTGAAGATGCCGGTGATGCCCACGAAGTCCTTGATGTCGTTCTCGAAGCACCCGCGCAGGGCGTCGGCCTCGGGGCCCACCTTCTCCAGACAGCGCACCGCGATCATCACCGCGTCCCAGGCGTGGCCGCCGAAGGTGCTGCGCGGGGCGCCGTTGGTGTACTCGTCGTAGTCCTTGATGTACTGGAGCAGCACCTCCTTCTGCGGGTCCGAGTCGGGCAGCCCCTCGGCCACCAGGAGCTTGCCGATGGGGAAGACCACGCCCTCGGCCGCCTCGCCGGCCAAGTCGATGAACGCCTTGGAGCCGATGCCGTGGTTCTGCATGAGGGGCACGTCGAAGCCCAGCTCGCGGAACTGGACGGTGATGGGCGCTCCCTCGCCCGGCGTGGCGTGGACCACCACGCCCTCGGGGTCCAGCCCCTTGATCTTGGTCAACTGGGCGCGGAAATCCTTGTCCTTGGGCTGGAAGAGCTCGTCGGCCACGATCTCGATGCCGGCCTTGGGGTAGACGGCCTTCATGGCCAGGCGCGAGTCCAACCCGAAGGCGTTGTTGACGCCCAAGGAGCCCACTTTTGTCACGCCCTTGGCCTTCCAGTAGTCAGCCTGGACTTGGGCCACAGGGTAGTTCTCCTGGGGTGTCTTGAAGACCCACGGGCGCACCAGCTCCTGCGGCAAGTCGGGGTTGGCCTCCAAGATGGCCTTGGGGTCCACATCGTAGAGGCGGGAGAGGTAGATCACCGTCTCGCCGGGCCCAATGGTGTGCTCGCCCTTGCCGGGAATTTCGATGGTTTGGCCCTCGAAGTCGTTCAACAGCGGGTGGACGATGGCCGTGGACGAGGCCAGGGAGATCATGGGGATCTGGGCCTCGGAGGCCACCGGGGCCATGGCGATGCTGGCCGGCGAGCCGCTGGAGCCGATGAGCACGTGGACTTGGTCCTGCTCGATGAGCTTCTTGGCGGCCAACACGGCTTGGCCGGTGTCGGTGGCGTCGTCCTCCACGATGACTTCCAACTTGTGCATCAGGCCATCTGGCCCCTTGATGCCGCCGGCCGCGTTGATCTTCTCCATGAGCATCAGGGCCGTGTCCCGCTCGGGCACTCCCAGGGCGGAAGCCGGCCCGGTCACCGAAACGACAACGCCCAGCTTGTAGGGCTCACCTTCCTGGGGTTCGGGAGCCTCCGTGGGGGCTTCGGCCTGGGCAGGGGCTTCAGTGGGCTCTGGAGCCGGCGTCTGGGCCTGTTGCTGACAGGCCGCCACGGCGAGAAGCAGTCCGACAACCAAAAAGAGCAGCACAGCTTTCCGTAACATGGCCCTCCTCCTTTGAGTTACAGGTTGACCCAATGGTCCGACAGCTTCCGAAACCGGTCGGCAGACCGGCCGGCAGCCTCGCGGAGAGCCACCCGGGACGTGAGTGTGGGCTGTGGGCGCTCACCCCGCGAAAGCGCCCGGCACAGACCCTTGTCCCGAGGTGTGGCCGGCTCACCCGGCCGACGGGCATAGCACCTTCCGCGCGTCGTCCTCCACCTGAAATTGTGTCTTCCGATAGCCCCCAGGGGAAAGTTATCCCTGTTGCCTGAGCTTGTACCGTTGAATCTTGCCGGTGGCCGTCTTGGGAAGCTCGTCCACGAACACGATCCAGCGGGGATACTTGTACTTGGCGATGCGTTCCTTGACAAAGGCGATGAGCTCATCGGCGAGCGCGTCGGACGGCTCGTAGCCGGGTTGGAGCACCACATAGGCCTTGGGCTTCAGCAACCCCTCGTCGTCAGGAGCTCCAACGACCCCACACTCCAACACGGCCGGGTGTTCCATCAGGGCATTTTCGACTTCCACGGGGGAGACCCAGATGCCGCCGGCCTTGATCATGTCGTCGGAGCGGCCGTGGTAGTAGAAGTAGCCCTCTTCGTCCACGGAGTACTTGTCGCCTGTGCGAATCCAATGCCCCTGGATGGTGTCCTTGGTCTTCTCGTGCTTGTTCCAGTAGTACGCGCAGGTGGAGTCGCCCTTGATGTAGAGGTCGCCGATCTCGCCAACGGGCACGGGGTGCCCCTCCTCGTCGAGGATCTTGGCCTCGTAGCCGGGCACCAGCTTGCCCGAGGAGCCCGGCCTGACCTCGCCGGGCCGGTTGGAGATGAAGATGTGGAGCACTTCGGTGGAGCCGATGCCGTCCAAAATCTCGACGCCAAAGCGCTCCTTCCAGCGCTCGTAGAGCGCGGGCGGCAGGGCCTCGCCGGCGGAGACGCAGAGCCGCACGCTGCTCATGTCGTAGGCGGAGGTGTCTTCGACGCTCAACATGGCGGCGTAGGCCGTGGGCACCGAGAAGAAGAGGGTGGGTTTGTGCTCGGTGATGATGCGGTAGAAGGTGTGGGGGTCCGGCTTGCCGGGGTAGAGGATGGTGGTGGCCCCCACGGAGAAGGGGAAATAGAGGCCGTTGCCCAAGCCGTAGGCGAAGAAGAGCTTGGCCACGGAGAAGGTGCGGTCCTGTTCGTTGATGCCCAACACCTGCTGGGCGTAGAAGTGGGCACAGTAGAGCATGTCGTGTTGGAGGTGAACGGCCCCCTTGGGGAAGCCGGTGGTGCCGGAGCTGTAGAGCCAGAAGCAGGCGTCGTCCTTGCTCATCATCTCCGGGTCCCGTTCGTTGGGCGCGCTGGCCATCAACTCCTCGTACCGGTGGACGGCAATGCGCCGGGGCGGGCGCCCCACGTCGGCCTCGCCCACCACGACGATGTGTCTCAAGTAGCGCAGGCGCTCCAGGATCGGAGCCACTTGGGGGACCAAGGGCGCGCTGATGAGCAACACGCGCGCGCGGCTGTCGTTGAGCAGATACTCGTAGTCAGGGGGCTTGAGGAGCGTGTTGGTGGGGATGGGCACGGCGCCCACCTTGATGCTGCCGAAGAAGCTGGCCACGAAGGCGGGGGAGTCGAGGGTGATCATCATGACCCGCTCTTCGAGGCGCGTGCCCAACGCTTGGCGCAGCACGTTGCCAAAGCGGTTGACCATGTCGAGCACGTCGCGGTACGTGTACTCGCGGCCGTCGGCCGTGTCCACGATGGCCACCTTGTCCCCGCGCCCTTCGCGCACGTGGCGGTCCACGAAGTACTCGGCGGCGTTCATGCGGTCGGGGAACTCGATCATCTCTTTCCTCCTCGCCCCGTTGAGGCCGGCGGCACCAGTGCCATCAGCTTGGTATCCCGTTGCAGCTCAACGCGGGGGACGGAACACACGCTCGTCCGATCTCGGTTGAGAAGAGGGCCGCCATGTCCGGTGTCGGTCGTCCCGGTCCTTGTAACGATGACAGCACCCCGGGCGGAGCTGTGCCTTCTTTCACAAATATATCACAAGTATACCGTTTTGGCAATCTTCCCCGCGAATCCACGTGACTGTCCTTCACTCTGTGGCGAAGAGCCGGAGGGCGTTGTCGCGCAGGATCAGGCGTTTGATCTCCTCGTCTAAGGGCAGCTCGTAGAAAGCTTCGATGTTAGCGGCCATGGAGGGCACACCTGGCCCCGGCCAGTCGGACCCGAAGATCGTCTTGTGGGCCACGCGCTCCAGCCAAGGAAAATAGTGGAGCAACCGCTTGGGCGGCACGCTGGAGATGTCGAACCAGACGTTGCGGTGGCGCCGCAGGAGGAAATAGGCCGTGTCCATCCAGATGGGACGCCCGCCGTGGGCCAAGATGATGGTGAGCTCGGGGAAGTCAACGGCAATGTCGTCAATGGCCATAGGGTCGGCGTACTTGTTGCGCGCTCCGGGAAAGACGCTGGTGCCGGTGTGAATCATGACCGGAATGCCGGCGGCTTGGGCCTTTTCGTAGATCACGGCCAGTGTCTCCAACGTTCCGCCGTCACGGTAGGCGTTGGGCATCAGCAATTGATGGGGCGGATGGATCTTGATCCCGCGCAGGCCCAACTCGTGGATAATGTAGTCCACACGGCGCTCGATGTCAACCGGATTGTGGGCGTCCACGCCCCCGAAGGGGATGATGCGGTCCGGGTGGGCGGCCGCGTAGCGGGCCGAGAACTCGTTGACGCCCTCCTCCCGAAAGCCCATGACCTCGGGTGCCACGTAGTTGATGATGCAGACCTTCTCGATGTTGTGTTCGTCCATGTAGCGCACCAGCTCGTCCGGGTCGCGCATCATGGCGAGGGTGCGCTCGGCGTCGCGCCCCTGTTTGAGGGCTTCCAGGGCATGGGGGTGGATCATCTCCCACGGCTGGATGTGGATGTGGGCGTCAACGGTTGGATACGGGGGGATCACAGGACACCTCCCTCCTCAGCGTGTCCAGAAGCCGTGCGGGTCGTACTCGCGGATGATGCGCAGCTCCTCCTCTGTGGGGGGCGGTGTGGGGTGGACATCCGGCGCCACGTTGAGCGCCCACCCCGTGTTGGCGCGCACTTCGTCCACGGTGGTGAAGGGGTGATAGCTGGCCAGGTAAGCCTCGCCCCGTTCGTCGAAGCGGAGGATGCCCAAGGTGGTGATGATGGCCGAGGGGCCGCCCCGTGGCAATCCGACCATCTGGCGCCACTCGCCCCCTTCACCGTAGCCGGGCGAGGTGATGTAGTCCACCTGTTCCACGAAGCGGCGCCGCTCGTGGGCCATGATGATGAGCAGGCGCCGCGCCAGGGAGGCGATGTCGGCCGCGCCGCCGCTGCCGGGCAAGCGCACGTCCGGCGCCTTGAAGGAGCCAATGTAGGAGGTGTTGAGGTTGCCGTGCTTGTCCACTTGGGCCCCGCCAATGAAGCCCACGTCCACCCACCCCGAGGCCATGAGGCCCATCAGATAAGGGAGCTGTGTGGCCCATGCCGCTCCCACTACGTTAGGGGGATCGGCCATGGTGTAGAGCAGCTCTGGCGAGGGGGTCTCCCGCACGATGCCGCACTCGAAATAGCCCACGGCGGTGGGGGCGTGGGTGCGCTTGGCCACCACGAAGGCGATGAGCGGCAGGCGCATCCCCACGAAGACCACTTCGCCGTCCTTGATCTCGCGGGCCGCGGCGGCCACCATCAATTCCTGGGGCGTATAGTCCACGGTCACCTCCTCCCCGGCCGGATGTTGCTGCGCGGGCACACGGGTCGCGTTCCCTCACTGTGGCTGCGACGTGCCGATGACCACAGCTTTGGTTTCCATGTAATACTCCAGCGCCTCCAGGCCGTGTTCTTTGCCGATGCCACTCTGCTTCAGGCCGCCAAAGGGCAGCTCGTCGTAGATCTTCTGGGGCGCGTTGATCCAAGTGTAGCCGGCCTCGATGCGTTCGGCCGCGTACATGGCGCGGCTCAGGTCGCGCGTCCAGATGGAGGAGCCAAGCCCGAAGATGGAGCTGTTGGCCAGGCGGATGGCCTCGTCCAGCGTGCTCACCCGCCAGACGGGCAGCACAGGGCCGAAGGTCTCCTCGGTGGCCACGCGGCTGTCGTGAGGGGCCTCGACGAGCACGGTGGGCAAGTAATAGTTGCCCCGCGCGTACGTTTCGCCTTCCGGCCGGCGGCCGCCCACCACCACCTTGGCCCCGCGCTCCAGGGCGTCGGCCACCTGTTCTTCGATCTCGGCACGCTGGCCGGCCGTGTGCATGGGGCCGATGATGGTGCCCTTCTCCCAGCCCGGCCCAACGCGCAGGCGTTCCACCTTTGCCTTGAGCTTGTCCAGAAATTCCTCGTAGACGGCCTCGAAGACGTAGACGCGCTTGATGGCCAGGCAGGCTTGGCCGCAGTTGAAGAACCGGCCCACGCTGGCGGCGCTGACGGCCGCGTCGATGTCGGCGTCGTCACAGACGATCATCGGGTCGGAGCCGCCCAGCTCCAGGGTCACGCGCTTGATCTGCTCGGCGGCCTTGGCCATCACGCGCCGGCCAACGGGAGTCGAGCCGGTGAAGCCGATCTTGCGAATCAGCGGGTGTTCCACCATGGCCTCGCCCACCTCGGAGCCCGTGCCCGTGACCACGTTGAGCACGCCCGGCGGCAGCCCGGCCTCGTTGAGGGTCTCGACGACGCGGATGTCCGTCAGGGGTGTGGTGTTGGCCGGCTTGACAATGACCGTGTTGCCGGCCACCAGGGCGGGCGCGATCTTGTTGCCCATGAGGGAGACGGGAAAGTTCCAGGGCACAATGGCCCCCACCACGCCGATGGGCCGCTTGAGAATGAGGCCAAAGCGGCGGTCGTCCAAGGAGGGGACGTAGCCTCCCCGCAAGTTCTTGGCCAGGCCGGCGTAGTGCTCCAGCGTGTGCATGAATCGGCGCAGCTCGAGCCGGGCCTCGCGCACGGGCTTGCCCTGTTCGCTCGTGAGCAGGTGGGCCAGCTCGTCTTCCCGCTCCTCCAGCAGGCGGATGGCCCGGTAGAGGATCTCGCCCCGCTTGGCCGCCGGCGTGGCCCACCACCCCTCGAAGGCCGCGGCCGCGGCCTGGGCCGCGCGGTCCACGTCCTCGCGCGTGCCCTTGGGCACGACGTCAACCACCTCGCCCGTGGCCGGGTTGTGCACCGGCATGGTCTCGCCCGAGACCGAGTCCACCTGTTCGCCGTTGATGATCATCTGGGCCATTTTCCCACCTCCGCCTCTCGCGTGATTCGCTCCGGGGAACGAGGAGCCCAAAGGGCTCTGCGCCAGCGACTTTGTTCAATACCCGTAGTCCACCGGCACGCTGGGGGCAGACCGACGGCGCTGAAGGCGCTGCCACCGCTCGGCGCCCAAGCGTGCCAGGTAGGCCGTGCGGTCGGGCACGCCCAACACCCACTCCTCCAGCCACGCCTGAAAGCCCTCGGGCGTGCGCGTGCGCCGGTGGTACTCGTGGTAGACATCGTGGTCTCGCCCGTAGTAGCCCTGCACGGGCGAGGGATGGGCGCCGCCCGGCTCCTCCACGACGGCCACCACTTTGTGGGCCGGCACGATGATGCGGTTGGGGTCACTGAGCAGCACGTCCCGCTCCACCACCTCCTCGGCCACGACAATCACGGCCTTGGCCGCCAAGGCGGCTTCCACGCTGATGCCCAAGTTGCCCCACATGTGGGCGTGCCCCTCCTCGTCGGCCCGCTGGACGTGGAGGATGGCCACATCAGGTTGGACGGCCCGCACGAGGATGATGGGCTCGCCGGCCTCGGTCAGCGGGTTGGTGCTCTCGATCAAGTCCGGGTTGGTGTTGGGCAGATCGGTGCCCAACACTGTGCGCGTGGGGATGAAGGGGGCACCAAGAGCTGCGGCCAGCAACGCCAGGCTCATGGTGAAGTTGCTGTGATCGCGCACTTCGATCGGGTGGGGGAGTCCCTGTTCCACGGCCCGCCGGAAGCAGTGGGCCAGCCCGGCGCTCACGTTGCCCACCCAGGCGGCCATGACGCAGTCCACGCACCCGGCCCCGATGAGCTGGTCGAAGAGCATGTCGGAGATGGGGCCGATCAGCGTGAGGTGGCGCCGCCCCTGGCGGATCAGCTCGTGGCCGGCTGCGAAGGGAATCAGGGACTCCAAGCAGAGCCCCAAGGCCACGCTGGCGCCGTCGGGGACGAACTGCTCAACGGCCTCCCTCAGTGTCATGCGCTTGTTCATGGCGTTCACCCTGCCCGTTGCCTATGCCCTGGTGACGGTATGCGCGGGCGATCTCGCGATATTCGGCCGGCGCCCGCCGCACCCAGTCGAGCGAACGGCCGGACAGTGCCTTTTTGACGCGGGCCGGCGCGCCAGCGGCCAAGACGCGGTCGGGGATGTGGGCCCCTTCGGCCACTACGCTGCCGGCCGCGATGACGGCCTCCCGGCCCACTGTGGCCCGGGGGAGCACGACGGCGTTCATGCCCACGATGGTGCCCTCGTCGATCCGACAGCCCTCCAGCACCGCACAGTGGCCCACCGTCACGCGGGCTCCGACCAAGGTGGGCACCTCGGCCATCGAGTGGATCACGGCGTTGTCCTGGATGCTACATCCCGGCCCCACCACGATGGAGCCGAAGTCCCCCCGCAGGACGGCGCCGAACCAGATGCTGGTTCCCTCCTCGACCACCACGTCGCCGATGAGCACGGCCGTGGGCGCCAGGAAAACGCCGTCGGCCACGCGGGGCCGTTTCCCGTTGAACTCCAAAAGCAACGCCACCGTCCCCACCTCCCTGTCACGAGCTCGTGATGGCAGCCGCCTTCCGGCTCACGTGCCGGTGAACGATGGCCTCCGCTTCTCGCGGAAGGCCCGCACCCCTTCGCGGTGATCCTCCGTCTTGAGGAGAATGCTCTGGGCCAGGGCCTCGAGCGTGCGCCCGGTGTGCAGGTCCACGTTCTGGGCCTCGTTGACGAGCAGCTTGGCCAAACCGAGGGCTTGGGGAGCCCGCCGTGTGAGGCGCTGGGCAAAGGCCCACGTCTCGGGCCAGAGCTCCTCGTCGGGGTAGACCCGGTTGACGAGCCCCTTGGTCAGTGCCTCCTCTGCGCCGATCAGCTCCGCGGAGAAGATGAGCTCCTTGGCTGTGGCCGGCCCCACGAGGCGCACCAGCCGGGTGATGCCCCCCACGCCGGGGATGAGGCCCAGGAAGTTCTCACGAAACCCCACGCGGGCCGAAGCGGCCATGAAGCGCAGATCGCAGGAGAGGGCCAGTTGAAGCCCCGCTCCGGTGGCCACGCCGTTGATGGCGGCGATGACGGGCTTCTCCAGCCGCTCCAAGGCGTCGAAGAAGTCGGTTAGGATACGGCTGTGGGCGCGGAAGTCGGGCGTGCGCCAGGGGCGCTCGAAGAGCTCCACGTCGCCGCCGGCGCAGAAGGCCCGGCCCGCGCCCGTGAAGACTACGGCGCGCACCTCCGGGGCCGCCAGCAACGGGGGGAGCGCGGCAAGCTCCTGGCGCATGGTCTCGTCGATGGCGTTGAGCACATCAGGGCGGTTGAGGGTCACACGGGCCACGCCCTGCTCGACCGTGTACTCCAAAGTTTGAAATGTGGACATGCACAGCTCCCAGACGAGCCGCCCCCCTCGGCGGCCCGAGGGGGGCGAGTTCCCTTCCCGGCATCAGCGCCCCTTGAACTGGGGCTTCCGTTTCTCCATGAAGGCGCGGAAGCCCTCTTGGGCGTCCTCGCTGGCGAAGAGCTGGTTGATGCCCTGCCGCTCCAAGACCATGCCGCTGTCCAAGGAGACCTCCACGCCCTCGTTGACGGCCAGCTTGATCAGCCCGATGGCCTTGGTGGCGCCGGCGGCCAGGGCGCGGGCGTACTCCTCGGCCTTGGAGAGCAGCTCGTCGGCGGGGTAGAGGCGGTCGAGGATGCCCAGCTCATACGCCTCCTGGGGGCTGAGCGTGCGCCCGGTGATCATCAGATCGAGGGCTTTGCTGCGCCCGATGAGGCGGGGCAGGCGTTGGGTGCCGCCATTGCCGGGCAGGAGCCCCAACGTCACTTCTGGGAGCCCCAGTTTGTACTCGCCTTCGGCGCCGAACCGCAAGTCGTGGGCCAGCGCGATCTCCAATCCCCCCCCGAGGGCGTGGCCGGCAATGGCGGCGATGAAGATCTTGGGCGTGCGCTGGATCTTGAAGAGCACCTCGTGGGCGTAGGCCACCATGCGGGCGTTGCTCTCCGGCGTGCCGCTCGCGAAGGCTTTGATGTCCGCCCCCGCGGAGAAGAAGCGGTCCAGCGCGCTGCGGGTGATCACGACCTTGATCTCATCGTCGTGGCGAATCTCCTCGATGGCCGCGTTCAGGTCCTCCATGAAGCCCTGGTTGTAGCTGTTGGCCGGCGGCCGGTTGAGCACCAAGTAGCCAATCGGTCCCGACTTTTCCACGGTCACCACACGTTCGCTCATGGCCTTCCCTCTCTCCACCTCTTGAATTTGCTCACCACGGCGTTGCTGTTACCGGAGCTGCACGTAGATGTGCTTGAGCTCGGTGTACTCGTGAAGGCCCTCCAGGCCGTAGTGGCGGCTGTGGCCGCTCTGCTTGACGCCGCCGAACTCCACGTTCTGGAAGAGCACGCCGTAGGCGTTGATCCAGACTGTGCCGGCCTTGACCCGGCGGGCCACGGAGAACGCCCTGTTGATGTCTTGGGTCCACACCGCGGCGACAAGGCCGTAGCGGGTGGCGTTGGCAATCTCCACGGCCTCGTCCACGTCCTTGAAGGGGATGACGGTGACCACCGGCCCGAAGATCTCGTCCTGGGCAATGGGGGAGTCGAGCGGCGGACGGTCGAAGACCGTGGGCTCGACGAAGTAGCCCTTGGCCAGCTCGCCCTCGGTGAGGCGCCGCCCGCCGACGACGAGATCGGCCACCTGTTTGCCCACCTCGATGTAGTGGAGCACGCGGTTCAACTGCTCCTCGCTGACCACCGGCCCCACGTGGACGCGCTGGGTGCCCGGCCCCACCTTGAGCTTGGGCACGGCTTGGCGCAAGCGCTCCACGAAGGTGTCGTGGATGCTCTCCTCCACAAGCAGCCGTGTGCCGGCCGTGCAGACTTGGCCGGCATTCCAAAAGGCGGCGCCGGCGAGCGCGCCCTTGACCGCTGCCTCGAAGTCGGCGTCGGCGAAGATGATGTTGGGGCTCTTGCCGCCCAGTTCGAGGGAGACTTTCTTCAAATTGCCGGCCGAGAGGCGCACGATCTCCCGCCCCGTCTCGGTGCCGCCTGTGAAGCTGATCATGTCCACGTCGTCGTGGCCGGCCAAGTGGGCGCCGACGCTTTCGCCCACGCCCGTCACCAGGTTGACGATGCCCGGAGGAATCTCCTCGATTTCCTCGATCACCTTCACCAACTCGGCCGTCACGCCCGACGTCTGCTCGGCCGGCTTGAGCACCACAGCGCACCCGGCTGCCAGGGCTGGCGCCAGGGGGCGAAGGAGCAGGGCCAAGGGCATGTTCCAGGGGGTGATGATGCCCACCACGCCCACCGGCTCCCGCACGAGGATGCTCAGGGCGTTGGGCGTGGGCTGGGCTGTGCGGCCGTAG
>Ga0256839_1002172_pt1 | contig 22389 bp, 18 predicted proteins | sample 354166metaG_FD_185968 | JGI IMG/M metagenome (GOLD analysis project Ga0256839, IMG submission 185968) | Hydrothermal vent microbial communities from Mid Atlantic Ridge, Atlantic Ocean - 354-166 | ecosystem: Environmental > Aquatic > Marine > Hydrothermal vents | place: Atlantic Ocean: Mid... | reverse complement strand
GTGGGCGAGGACAAGGAGGCCAGCCTGGTGAGACTCTATGACCGCCTCATGCACAACCTCGACCGCATCCCCCCCGGCGCCTCGCAACCCCTGGTCAAGCCCACGGACGTGGACGATGTGCCCGTGCTGACCATCACCTTTTCCAGCGAACACTACGACGACCTGATGCTGAAGCGCATCGCCGAGCGGGTCAAGGAGCAGTTGACGCCGCTGCCCGGCATTTCCGTGGCGGAGATCTTTGGCGGACGTGACCGCCGCGTCACCATCGACATCGACCCCGAGCGCCTGGGCAGCTACGACATCAGCCTCGGCACCCTGCACAGGACGCTCAAAGGCAGCAACCTTGAATTCATGATCGGCAGCGCCGTGGACGACAACCGGGTCAAGCTGATCCACCTCGACGGCGCCCTGCGCAACATGGGGGACGTGGGATCCATCGTCATCGCCGTGCGCGATGGCGGGCCGGTCTACCTGCGTGACATCGCCGATATCCGCGACGACGGTGGCGACATCGAGCGGGTGCACCGCGTCGGCTTCGGTCCCGCCTCCGGCATCATCCCTGCCGGCGAACCGGAACAGATCGCGGTGACACTGGGCCTGGCCAAGAAGCCTGGAACCAATGCAGTGGTCATCACCCGCCAGGCCCTGGACAAACTGGAAACCTTGCGCGGCGACCTCATCCCGGACGATGTCACCATCACCATCTCGCGCGACTCCGGCGAGCGCGCCGACGCCGCCGTCAACCTCCTCATCGAGCACCTCGCCATCGCCATCGTCTCCGTGATCCTCATCCTGCTGCTGTTCCTGGGCTGGCGCGAGGCCACCATCGTCACCCTCAACATACCTCTTATCCTGTTCGTCGTGCTGGCGGTGGGCTTCCTGGCCGACCAGACCATCAATCGCATCACCCTCTTCGCCCTGATTCTGGCCCTGGGCCTGCTGGTGGACGACGCCATCGTGGTCATCGAGAACATCAATCGCCACCTCAACCGCTACGCCACAGGCCTCAAGGACAAGGCGCGCCTCATCATCCAGGCCACCAACGAGACCGGTCGCCCCACCATCATCGCCACCTTCGCCGTCATCCTGGCCTTCATCCCCATGGCCTTCGTCACCGGCATGATGGGTCCCTACATGGGCCCCATCCCCTTCAACACGCCCGTCGCCATGCTGGCCTCCCTCATCATCGCCTACATGTTTACCCCCTGGATCGCCAACCGCTGGCTGAAGGCCGGAGCAGGCTGCCTGCCCCAGGCGGCACCGCGCCACGATGAAAAGAAACACCTCACCGAGCGTGTCTATCTGCGCCTGGCCACCCCACTCATCGAGCGCCGCGGGCTGCAGGCGGCCTTCTGGGGCCTGCTCATCGTCCTGTTCGTGGCCGTCATGTGGCAACCCCTGTGGCAGTTCATCCGCCCGGCGGGCGTGGGTGCGCCGCTGGCTCCCGGCGCCGTCGAGCTCAAAATGCTGCCCAAGGGCAACCAGAACACCTTCAATATCACCATCGACATGCCCGAGGGCACGCCGCTGGAAATCACCGACATGGTCACCCGCGACATCGGCAGCATCCTGCGCTTACATCCCATGATCACCGATTATGAAACCTACGTGGGCATGGCGGGCCCGGTGGATTTCAACGGCATGCTGCGCGGCGCCACCGTCAAGGAAGGACCGCACGTGGCTGAGATACGCGTCAATCTGACAGACAAGCGCCGGCGTGACATCAAATCCGAGGAAATCGTCCTGGAACTGCGCCGCCTTTTCGAACCCCTGCGCCTGAAATACCCCAGAGCCAACATCAAGCTGGTGGAGGATCCGCCCGGCCCGCCGGTGCGCGCCACCCTGCTGGGAGAGATATACGGGCCTGACTATGACACGGCCCGCCGCCTGGCCGGTGCAGTGCGCGATCAGTTCGAACAGACCCGCGATCTGGTGGACATGGACGACTCGGTAGGCGATGACCAGATCCAGTACCATGTCACCGTCGACAAGGAAAAGGCCGCGGCCGCCCATGTGAACACCTATGATGTTGGCATGCTGCTGCGTGACTTCGTGGCGGGCTTCGACATCGGCACGCTGCATGGTACCAGCGAGCGTCACCCTGTCGATATCCGCGTCCAGTTGCCGCGCCGCTTCCGCATCGCCCCGCGTGATCTGGACCGCCTGTTCGTCACGGCCACGGACGGCACCCGCGTCCCGGTGGCCACCATCACCCGCATCGAGGAAGTGGTGACACCCAAGCCCATTTTCACCAAGGACGGCTTTCCCGTCGTCTACGTCACCGCCGAACCGGAAAAGGGATCGCAGGTCTATCCCCTCCTCGACCTGGATCAGCGCCTGGACGGCAAGACGCTGCTTCCCGGCGTCACCCTCACCACCGGCGGCCTGGGCTTCATGCGCCCCCTGCCAGAACCGGCCTTTGACTATCAGATGATGTGGGACGGGGAAATGCGCCTCACCCTGGATGTCTTCCGCGACCTGGGCCTGGCCATGATGGTGGCGCTGGTGCTGATCTATCTGTTGCTGGTGGCCTACTACGGCAACTTCACCCTGCCTCTCATCGTCATGGGCGCCATTCCCCTGACCATGATCGGCATCTTCCCCGGCCACCTCATCACCCAGCAACCCTTCACGGCCACCTCCATGATCGGCATGATCGCCCTGGCGGGCATCGTGGTGCGCAACTCCCTGCTGCTGGTGGACTTCACCCTCGACCGGCGCGCCCGGGGCATGGCGCTGAAGGAAGCAGTGCTCGAAGCCGGCGCCACCCGCGCCCGCCCCATCCTGCTGACGGCCCTGGCCGTCATTGCGGGCACCGCCATCATGATCAAGGATCCGGTATTCGGCGGCCTGGGTGTCTCCATGGCCTTTGGCAGCCTGGCGTCCACCCTGCTGACCCTGTTCGTCATTCCCTTGATCTACTACCTATGGCAACGCAACAAACCCGAAGAAAAGGAGAAGCAACAGTAACATGACCATCGAACGACTCATCCGCATCATCGCCGGCAGCTTCATTCTCATCTCCCTGGGCCTGGCCCATGCCTACAATGGCGCCGACCTCTTCAGCGGCCCCACCTGGCTGTGGTTCACTGCCTTCGTGGGCGCCAACCTGCTGCAGTCGGGCTTCACCCGCTGGTGCCTGATGGAAAAGATCCTCAAGGCCTTCGGCTTCAAATGCGGCTGCGAGGACGACGATGTATGATCTGGATCAGTCTTCAGGCAGATACCGGGACCAGTCATGCCCCGTGTCGCCTGAGACGAAGAAATGGGGGTTCAAGAGGGAGTCCTTGGTGTTGTAGCGCAAGGGCTGCATGGCGGTATCCGTGAGACGCCCGCCGGCCTCCACCACGATGCAGTGAGCGGCGGCGGTATCCCATTCCGAGGTCAGTCCCAGGCGGGGATAGATATCGGCCTTGCCTTCGGCCACCAGGCAGATCTTCAATGAACTGCCCATGCTCATCAGCTCATGGGAACCCAGGTTTTTCAGGAATTGCTCCAGTTGCGGGCCGGCGTGCGAGCGGCTGCCCACGGCGATCACATGGCCCAGGTCCAGCGGCTTGACGTGAATGGGCTGCGCCGCCCCGCCCGGCATCTCCTTGAAGGCCCCGGCGCCTTTGGCGGCGAAATAGCACAGACCGGAGACGGGCACCACGATCACGCCCAGCACGGGCTCATGGCCTTCAATGAGGGCGATGTTCACGGTGAACTCGCCGTTGCGCTTGATGAATTCCTTGGTCCCGTCCAGGGGATCCACCAGCCAGTAGCGCCGCCATCGAGAACGCTCCGCGAAGGGGATGCTGGCGCTCTCCTCGGAAAGCACGGGGATGTCCGGCGTGAGCGCCGAGAGGCCCGCGACGATCACTTTGTGCGCCGCCATGTCGGCCTCGGTGAGGGGCGATTTATCGTCCTTGTGGGCGATGGCGAACTCACTGTTGTAGACCTCGAGTATTTTTTCACTGGCCTGCCGCGCAATCTCGATCACGCGGGGCAGCAGGGCCCGCAAGCCAGGCGCCGGATCATTGCTTCCCATGTCTTTTCCTTATGGTTGTTGTTGCCGTAACAAATCTTTTGCCATATACAGGGCCGCGATGCTGCGCGCCTCCGTACAGTCGTCCTGCCGCAGCAGCGCATCCAGCCGGGCCAGCTTCCACGGCACCACTTCGATCTCCTCGGGCTCGTCGCCTTCCTCGCGCTGCTCGTAGAGGTCCCGCGCCAGCACGATGTGCGTGACATGGCTGATATAGCCCGGCGCGATGGTCACGGAGGTGAAATGCTCCAGGCGCCTGGCGCCATAGCCCACCTCCTCCTTCAACTCGCGGTTGGCGGCCTCCACGGGCGTCTCTTCTGGCTCGATGCGCCCCTTGGGCAGGGCCAGCTCGTAGCGGTGCACGCCCGCGGCGTACTCGCGTATCAGCAACACCGTCTCCGCATCCAGCATGGGCACCACCAGCACCGCGCCCCGGCTGCTGCTGCGCAGCCGTTCATAACGGGTGGTCACGCCATTGGAGAATTCCAGATCCAATTGCTCGATGTGAAAGCAGCGGGTCCTGGCGAGGGTTTCACTGTTGAGGATTTGAGGTTTTTTGCGCATGATTTCCGTGGCATTATACGGTAAAACCCAATGAAAATCCTTGAATGAGCAACTGGAAATAGCGTGGTCCGCCATTGACACCGTCTTGCTGGACATGGACGGCACCCTGCTGGACCTGCACTTCGACACCTACTTCTGGCGCGAGCACCTTCCCCGGCGCTATGCCGAAAAGCATGGCCTGTGCGTAGAAAAGGCCAGACAACGGCTCTATCCGGACTTTGCAGCCCGGGAAGGCACCATGAACTGGTATTGCGTTGACTACTGGAGCCGCGAGCTGGATGTGGATATCGCCCTGCTCAAGGAAGAGGTGGCCCATCTCATCGCCGTCCATCCCCATGTCATCGATTTTCTGGGATTCCTGCGCAAGACGGGAAAACGCCGCGTGCTGGTCACCAATGCCCACCACAAGAGCCTGGCGCTGAAGATGAAACACACCCGTCTGGGGGAACATCTCGACCGCATCATTTGCGCCCACGACCTGGGCCTGCCCAAGGAAAACAGCGCGTTCTGGAAACGCCTCCAGCGGGCGATGCCCTTCGATCCCGCCACCACCCTGCTCGTCGATGACAATCCGCGGGTGCTGGACTCCGCCGCGCGCCATGGCATCGCCCATCTGCTGGCCGTCACCCGGCCCGATTCGCGGCAGCCCGTGAAGAAAACGGACAGATTCGCCAGCGTCACCGGCCTGGGGCGGCTTATCGGCCCCAGCGCTTGAAGCGTTTTTTACAGTATTTCAGCAGCTTCTCGTAGCTGTCGAAATACAGCTCGAAACCTTCCTCAGCGGGCATGTCGTATTCGCAATAGTCATTGCTGTGCTCGCGGCATACCTGGGGGCGGGTCTCGTAGATGCCGCAGCGCCCGCCGGGCTGGAGGTGCAGGCAGCGGTTGTCCACCAGCAGGAACCAGCCTTCGTCGTCCTTGTAGACCTGTATGTTCTCGTGGGAAACCTGCCACAAGAGATGATCGAAGTCATGCTTGGAGCGCGGCGTCGGTATGGATTGGGTGATATAGGTACAGCACTTGGAATTGGTGCAAAACCCGCACTTGGTCTCCGGCGTCATCTCCACCGGCTTGATCTCGATCTTTCGACTCATGGACTGCTCGCTCCGCAAACAAATGGACTATACTAAATGATTTTCACGGCGTCACAAGCCTGATTCATGAGCACCATATCGGTCATCATCCCCACCTACAATCGCGCCGCCTGCCTGGCGCGGGCGCTCGACAGCGTACTGGCGCAAAGCCACGCGCCCCATGAGATCATCGTGGTGGACGACGGCTCCACGGACGGCACCCGCGCCATGGTCGAGGCGCTGGACGGCGCCATCCACTATCTGCACCAGGACAACCAGGGGGTGAGCGCGGCGCGCAACGCGGGCATCCGGCGGGCCACGGGGCAATGGCTGGCCTTTCTGGACTCCGACGACGAATGGCTGCCCGAAAAGCTGGAGAGACAACTGGCCCTCGCCCGGCGGTTTCCCTCAAGCCGGGTTATCCACACCGACGAGATCTGGATCCGCAATGGAAAACGCGTCAACCCCAGGCTGAAACACCGGAAATCCGGTGGTGATATATTTCTGCGGTGTCTGCCATTGTGTGTGATCTCCCCCTCATCGGTCATGATCAGCAGGAAGGTTTTTGACACGGTCGGACTGTTTGATGAAACACTGCCGGCTTGTGAGGATTATGATATGTGGCTGCGTATCTGCCAGCGTTATTCAGTCCACTATCTGGATGAGCCCTTGATCGTGAAATACGGCGGCCATCCGGATCAGCTCTCGCGCCGCCATTGGGGCATGGACCGCTTCCGGATCCGTGCTCTCGAAAAACTCCTACACTCGGCCTTGACCGATGACGCCCATCGCCAGGCGGTGATGGAAACCATCCGTGACAAGGCGGGCGTTTACCTGCAAGGCGCCATGAAACGAAACAAGACCAGCGAAGTCAGGCATTACCAGGAACTACTCCAGCGCTACGGGAAAGACTGATTCTGCAAAATCGACAGCATTATCACAATCCACTCCTTGGCAGGATACGAACCGCGTCAAGCCATCCCCGAGTCTGTACCCGAATCCGTGGATTCAGGTATACATATCCCCGCATTCTCTGGTAGTCTTTATCGCTACTGATCGAAGCAGTCTGTTCGTTGCTACTGACCTGAATCCGTGGGTTCGGGACTGAGTGAAATCTAAGTGCAACAAGCTTGGGAGGCGCCAGTAATGCAAAAGAAAACCGTATGGGTGCTTGGCTGCGCGCTACTCCTGGCGGCCTGTGATGGCTCCGATGACCAGGTCGAGGGCGCGCTGAATATCGACAGAACCCAGACCGGTTTTACCGCGCGCTTCGATCCCGCCAACAGTATTATTCCTTTTCCTTCCAATCTCCTGTTCACCGGCTCCCTCGATGGAACACTGAACATTCCGGTGGCGGATCCCGGCGACCTGTCAGACCCCCAGGTGGCGCTGAATGCCCAGGACGGTTTCTCCACCGTTGCGCCCATCTCCGCGGCTTTTAATGCCGCCATTGACAGCGCCACCGTGAACGCCAATACGGTCCGTGTATTTGAAGTGAATTTGACGGGCACCGGCGGAGCGGTCACAGGCATCGTTTCGGAATTGGCATGGGGCACGGATTTTGCCACCAGCCTTTCATCCGTTGACACATCGAATCAGACGCTCGTCATTTCGCCTTTGCGGCCACTCAAACCCAAGAGCCACTATATGGTGGCCCTGACGCGCGGGATTCAGAGCAGCGATGGACGCAGTGCCGCGCCGGAAGCAACCTACATTATCACCAAAAGCGCCAGCCCGCTGATCGACGGGAGCGGCAAAAGCCTGGTCCTGACGCTCACTGACGAGCAGGCCCAGGCGCTGGAACCCCTGCGCCAGCTTGTCAACGCCCAGGAAGCCGCGCTGGCGGGAGCGGGACTCTCCAGTGATCAGGTGGCCTTGAGCTGGACCTTCAGCACCCAGTCCACGGGTGATGTATTGTCTGTTGTCCGCAGCAACGCGGCCGGGGCCTCCGCCATCAATCCCGTCAGCATTGGCACTACCGCGGCCTTGCTGGGCGCCGGGCCGGGACTGGCCGACGTTTACATGGGAACGCTCGATGTCCCCTACTATCTCACCAATGCCAGCACCCCCTCGGATCCAACACCCCTGGGCACTTTCTGGCAGGGGGCAGGCGGGTCGAACCTGACCCGATTCAATCCCGCGCCGGTAGCGACCAGTACCGAGACGATTCCCTTGCTGGTCTCCATTCCAAACAACGCCGGTTCTGCACCATGGCCGGTGGTGATTTATCAGCATGGCATCACCACCGACAGAACCACCATGCTGGCGATCGCCGACGCCCTGGCCAGCGCCGGTTTCGCCGTAGTGGCCATCGATCTGCCATTGCATGGCCTGGCTCCGACCAATTCTTTGTATACCGGCATGGAGCGCACCTTCGATCTCGACCTGGTGGATAACGTAACGGGCGCCCCGGGTCCGGACGGAACCGCTGACAGTTCCGGAACCCATTTCATCAATCTCGCCAGCCTGCTGACCTCGCGAGACAACCTGCGCCAGGGAGTCGCCGACCTGTTCGTTCTGTTCAATGAACTGGCAGCCATGGACTACGATGGTGACAGCAATGCTGACTTCGACACCAGCAAGGTTTATTTTCTGGGTCATTCTCTGGGCGCCATGGTGGGATCGGTGTTTGCCGCCCTGGAGCCGGGCGTCCGGGATATCACCCTGGCCATGCCGGGCGGCGGAATCGCTAAATTGCTGGATGGCTCAGTTACCTATGGACCGAGAATCGCCGCTGGCCTGGCAGCGAACGGCGTGATCAAGGGTACAGCCCAATATGAGAGCTTCATGGGCGCCGCGCAAACCTTGATGGACAGTGGGGACCCACTCAATTATACCGCTGGCGCCACCACTGGCCGGGGGGTGCTGATGTTCGAAGTCGTTGGCGATGGTGGGAACTCCTTACCCGATCAGGTGATCCCCAATAACGTTTTTGCCGATGCACCCGCGGGCACCGTGCCTGCGCCGCTGTCCGGAACCGATCCATTGGCTGCTGTGATGGGATTGACCAACGTGAGCGCAACTGTTTCAGGCGCCGACCTGAAGGCCCTGGTCCGGTTCACATCGGGCAGTCACGCCTCTCTTCTTAATCCCGCTGATGACGCCACCGTCACCACCGTAATGCAGAGTGCTGCCGCGGCATTTTTTGCCAGTGATGGTCAACAAGTGCTCATCAGCGATGAGTCAGTGGTGGAATAGGCGGATAATCATGGTGATGGAACCGGGAGGGGTGAGATGAGGACCACAGGATCTCGAAGACGTCTGGGCCTGGCACTGCCAGTCACGGTTTTTTCTTTGCTGCTACCATCCGCCGCCTACACCATAGAATTCAGAAAAAACGAGTTTTTTGGCAGCTGGGACACCACACTGTCCTATGGACTGATGGCCCGCGTCCAGGATCGTGACAAGAATCTTATTGGCATAGCCAATGGTGGCCGCGCGTACAGCGTCAATGGAGATGACGGCAACCTGAACTATGGCCAGGGAATTGTCAGCAATGTCGCCAAGATCACCTCTGAGGTGGAACTGAATTACCGCAATTACGGCGGGTTCGTCCGCGCCACCGGTTTCTATGACTATGAAAACGAAAAGGGAAAACGGAAAAAGGCTGACTTGACGGGCGAGGCCCTGCACCGGGTCGGCAGTGATGTGAGATTGCTCGACGCCTATCTCTGGGGGCGTTTCGATCTGGGTGACAAGCCCGGTGAGATACGGGCCGGGAATCAGATGTTGAGCTGGGGCGAGAGCACCTTCATCCAGAACAGCATCAATGTGATCAACCCGGTGGATGTCAACCGGCTCAGGACGCCTGGGGCGGAACTGCGCGAGGCCTTGCTGCCGGTTCCCATCATATCGGCCTCCCTGGGCACCACGGAAAACACCAGCATTGAACTCTTTTATCAGGTCCAATGGGACGAGACGATTATCGACCCGCCGGGAACCTACTTCAGCACCAATGACTTTGCCGGCGAGGGCGGCAGCCGGGTACTGCTGGGCTTCGGAGCGGTGCCCGACACCATTCCTGACGACACGATTGTCAGCCCCCCCGCCAATTCGGCGGTCGTTTCCCGGGGAGCGGACCGGAAACCTGGCGATGGAGGCCAGTATGGCGTCGCCTTCCGCTTTTTCGTGCCGCAACTGAACGATACGGAGTTCGGTCTCTACTACATCAATTACCACAGCCGGCTGCCCTTGATCGGGGCCACAACGGGCACTGCCGCCGCCGCAGCCGGGGTCGATCCCCAGGGCCGCACCTATGTGCAGACCACCCGCTATTTCATCAGTTATCCGGAGGACATCCGGCTTTTCGGCGCCAGTTTCAATACGACTCTGGGGGCCACGGGCATCGCCCTGCAGGGCGAATTCTCTTTCCGCAAGGATACCCCTTTGCAGATCGATGATGCTGAAATACTTTTTGCCGCGCTCGGTGCCCAGGACAACCTGAGCCCCGGTAATACCGGCGCGGCGGATCTGGCCCGGTACGGGCAGCTTGGCCTGGTGCCCTTCGAGACCGATCTGCCCGGCTATATTCAGCGTGACGTGGGCCAGGCGCAAATGACGGCCACCAAACTGTTCGGCCCCACCTGGGGTGCGGACCTGGCCGTGCTGCTCGGCGAGGTGGGGGTGAATCATGTCTATGACATGCCGGACAAGGACGTACTGCGCCTGGATGGCCCCGGAACCTTCCTCAGCGGCAACGCCGCACTGGCTGCCCGCCACTTCGGGGTCTATGAAAAGGATCAGCGCTTTGCGGACGACACCTCCTGGGGCTACCGCCTGCTGGGCCGCCTGGTATATAACAATGTATTCAATTCCATCAACCTGATTCCCCGGCTGGCATGGGCCCATGACGTGAAAGGCGTTTCACCAGGCCCCGGGGGCAGCTTCATCGAGGGCCGCAAGGCAATCACCATAGGGCTTGGCGCCGATTATCAGAATGTCTATTCTGCGGATATCGGCTATACCCGCTATTGGGGCGCGGGGCGCTACAACCTCATTAATGACCGGGACTTCATCGCAGCGAATATCAAATATTCGTTCTAGGGCCTAGGGGGAACCGCTATGTTAGGGCAGAAACGACCGTTTATTTCAATAGGGGCACTGGCGGGTTTTTTCCGGCTTCACGTCCGTCGCGAGGAGCGCACAAAGATGGAGGAATGGCAGATCAGGGCTGCTATCCTCGCCATCCTGTCGCTAGCCCTGTTTCCAGCGACTGGCTGGACCAAGGCGCCGGCTGAAGAAATCGCCCGCCTGGGCGGCGAACTGACGCCCCTGGGGGGACTCAGGGCCGGGAATGAGGCGGGTACGATACCACCGTGGGAAGGCGGTATCGTCACGCCGCCACCGGGTTACAAACCCGGCGGCGACTATCCCGACCCCTATGCCGATGACACCGTGCTTTTTACCATCAACAGCAAGAATATGGCACAATACGCCGGACAGCTTTCCGCAGGCCATCAGGCCATGCTCAATGCCTACGGTGATTTTTACCTCAATGTCTATCCCACCCGCCGCAGCGCCTCCGCGCCGCAGCGTATCTATGACGCGACCCGGAAGATCGCTGCCACCGCTGAATTGACCGAGGCCGGAAACGGGGTGACGGGCGCGGTGATCGGTATTCCCTTTCCGATTCCCGCCAGCGGCCTCGAGGTAATCTGGAATCACATCCTGCGCTGGCGGGGCAACGCGGCAGCCCGCTACATAGCGCAGGCCGCGCCGACCCGCAACGGCGATTACACCCTGGTGAAGTTCTACGACGAATTCAGCATGCAGTACAGTCATGAAGGAATGACCGAGGAGAAACTGAATAATATCATTCTCTATTTCAAGCAGAAGGTGCTGTCGCCGGCGCGGCTTGCCGGGGGCATTCTGCTGGTCCATGAGACGCTGGACCAGTTCAAGGAACACCGCAAGGCCTGGGTCTATAATCCCGGACAACGGCGGGTGCGGCGCGCGCCCAATGTGGCATTCGATAACCCGGGCACCGCCTCCGACGGGATGCGCACCACGGACCAGTTCGACATGTTCTCCGGCAGTCCGGAGCGCTACAACTGGGAGCTGGTGGGCAAGCGGGAGATCTATGTCCCCTACAATTCCTACAAACTCCATAGCAACACCCTGAAATATAAAGACATCCTCAAACCCCTGCACATCAATCCGGAGCATCTGCGTTATGAACTGCACCGGGTATGGGTGGTGGAGGCAACCCTCAAGAAGGGCATGCGCCATCTCTACAAGCGGCGCACCTTCTACGTGGATGAGGACTCGTGGCAGATTCTGCTGGTGGACCAGTACGACAACCGGGATCAACTGTGGCGGGTATCGGAGGGTTTTGCCATTAATTATTACGAAGTGCCCGCGCTGTGGACGACCCTCGAGGTTCATACGGATCTTCAGGCGGGCCGTTACCTGGCCATCGGCCTGGACAATGAGGAGCGCGGGTATGACTTCAATATCAAGCGCACCCCTGCCGACTACAGTCCAGCGGCGCTGCGCCGTGAGGGCCGGCGTTGATCCGGCAATATTGCGGACAACTACCCAGGGCCTGTCATCGTTATCTCCTGCTGTACGGTATTCTGCTGTGGATAATCACCTCACCGGCGGATGCCGGTAATCTGCGGGATAAGGCTGCAGCAATCAAGTCCCCCCTGAGCCTGCACTCGCTGCTGCTCGATGGCGCGGCGGCGGACGGCCTGATGGCGGTGGTCGGGGAAAGGGGTCATATCCTGACCAGCACTGATGCCGGACGGAGCTGGCGGCAGGCCAATGTGCCTACCCGCGTTACCTTGACTGGGGTCTTCCTCCAGGACGCCCGTCTTGGCTGGGCGGTGGGACACGATGCCACCATCCTGCGCACCACCGATGGCGGACGCAGCTGGGTGATTGTGTATTCGGCGCCCGAGGAAGAGCGGCCGTTCCTCGATGTCTGGTTCAGAGATGCGCAAAACGGTTTTGCCATCGGGGCCTATGGCCTTTTTATGGTGACCGCCGATGGCGGCGACAGCTGGTTTTCAAGTCCGCTCAACGATGAGGATGACTTTCATCTCAACCATATTGCCCGAGCCCCCGATGGCAAGCTGTTCATAGCCGCGGAAGCGGGCACTCTCTACCGTTCCGATGACGGTGGAGAGACGTGGGTTTCACTGCCGTCCCCCTACCAGGGTTCGTTTTTCGGCACCTTGCCGCTTTCCGGTGACGCCCTGCTGGCCTTCGGCCTGCGTGGGCATTTGTTCAGATCGGAGGATGCCGGGCAGAGCTGGGCATCCGTGAACAGCGGCACGGAAGCCATGCTGACCAGTGCGCTGGAACTGAAAAGCGGAGATTGCATCATTGCCGGTCTCAGTGGCGTGTTGCTGACCAGCCGGGATGGGTGCCGGAACTTCAACCTGCGCCAGTTGGCGGAGAGAGAGGGGATATCCAGCCTGCTTGCGGGCACGGAGGATACTGTGCTTTTGCTGGGAGAAGCCGGTGTGAGGAGGATATCATTGAACGATTATTCTGAGCGGGAAACCCTCTATCTGCAGCCAGAGGCTGTTCGGTGATGCGCCGCCTTGCCCCCGGCCTGGAAAAGCTGCTGTTTGGCCATCGCCGCGCCTTCATCGCCTTGTTTGTTCTAATGACGGCCATCATGGTTTTTTTTGCGTCTCAGCTGCGTATTGACGCCGGCTTTACCAAGCTTCTGCCCATGAAGCACGAATACATGCAGACCTTCGCCAAACATCAGCAGGAATTCGGCGGGGCGAACCGGGTATTGATCGCCTTGATGGTGAAGGAGGGCGACATCTTCACCGAGGCGTTTTTTTCCCGCCTGATGGCCGTGACCGACGAGGTGTTCTTTATCCCGGGAGTGGACCGCACCCGGGTAACTTCCCTCTTCACCCCGAACGTGCGCTTCACCGAGGTGGTCGAGGACGGGATCGCGGGCGGCAATGTCATACCCTCCGATTTCCAGCCCACCGCCGAGGGACTGGAGCAGGTACGCCAGAATATCCTCAAGGCCGGTATTGTGGGCCGCCTGGTCGCCAACGATTTCTCAGGGGCCCTGATCAGTGTGCAGTTGCTGGAATTCAACCCGGATACCGGAGAACGGTTGGACTATATCGATGTCGCCCATCAACTGGAAGAAAAAATCAGATCGAAATACCAGGGCGACAATATCGATATTGCCCTGGATGTCAGCATTATCGGTTTCGCCAAGGCGGTGGGCGATATCGCCGATGGCGCTGTGCGCGTCGTCCTGTTTTTTGCCCTGTCTTTCATTATCACGGCGTTTCTGGTCTTTTTCTATACCCGCTCCGGGTGGCTCACGGCGGCATTGCTGGCCTGCGCGCTGATGGCCGTAATCTGGCAGTTGGGGCTGTTGACACTGCTGGGATTCGGCATCGACCCCATGTCGGTGCTGATCCCCTTTCTGATATTTGCAATCGCCGTCAGCCATGGTGTGCAGATGGTGAGCAATTACAACAATGAGGTGTTTCAGGGAAGTGACTGCAAGTCAGCGGCATGCGCCAGTTTCCGCCGGCTCCTCGTACCGAGCAGTATCGCGCTTGCCAGTGACACCGTCGGTTTTATCACCATTTTTCTGATAGAGATTCGGGTGATCCAGGAAATGGCTTTGACGGCCAGCCTGGGCGTGGCCGTCATCATCCTCATCAACCTGTTTCTGTTGCCGTTACTCCTCTCCTATGTGGTGCCTGAAGCGGGTTACCGGCAGAAAATGCGCGACAGGGCGGAGCGGGTAGAACGGTTCTGGCGCATCGTGGCACAGGCGGCTGAACCGAAACCGGCGCTTGTTATCTTGCTGCTCTCTGCCGTCTTGCTGGCCCTGGGTGCCTGGAAGGCGACGGATGTCAAAATTGGAGACCTGCACCGGGGAGTGCCGGAACTGCGGCCCGATGCCCGTTATAATATCGACAGCGAAATCATTGCCGACAAGTTTTCCATCGGCGTGGATGTGATTTCAGTCATCGTGGAAACAGTGCCGGAGGGTTGCATCAAATACGATATCATGGCCAACATCGATGAGTTTCAGTGGTATATGCGCAATGTCGAGGGTGTGCAGTCGGTGGTTGCGATGCCCAGCGTCGCCAAGGTGATCAATGCCGGCTGGAACGAAGGCAGTCTCAAATGGCGGGTATTGTCGCGCAACGAATCGGTGCTCGCCCAGTCTGTCGCCTACATCCCCACCAGCAGCGGTTTGCTCAACCCCGATTGCAGCGTAATGCCCGTGTTGATTTTCACCACGGACCACAAGGCCGCCACGATTGCCCGAATCGTGGCGGCCGTGAAAGACTACCGGCTTCGCCATGGCAGCGAGGAAGTGAAATTCATGCTGGCAACCGGCAACGTCGGTGTGATGGCGGCCACCAATGAAGAGATCGAGCGGGCGCAATTCCCCATATTGTTCTATCTGTTTTCCGCCATCATCCTGCTGTGTCTGATCACCTTCCGTTCGATACGCATTACCCTGTGCATCATCCTCCCCCTGGGCCTTGTCTCCCTGCTGGCTTATGCGCTGATGGCGCTGCTGGATATCGGTCTGAAGGTTGCCACCTTGCCGGTGGTCGCCCTGGGGGTCGGCATCGGGGTGGATTACGGCATCTATATCTACAGCCGTTTCCAGAGCATCCTCAAAACAGGGGAGCCCTTGTCCGAGGCTTATTGGAAGACCTTGTCCATAACCGGGAGCGGTGTGCTGTTTACCGCTGTCACACTCGCCATCGGCGTGGTAACCTGGATTTTCTCGCCGCTTAAATTTCAGGCGGACATGGGCATCCTGCTGACCTTCATGTTCCTTGTCAACATGCTGGGCGCGATCATACTCCTGCCGGCGCTGGCCTGCTGGTTCTTCCGCCGTTCAAAACCGCACCCTCCCGCAGCGTCCACATGATCAACATCGTAACCGCGATCCAATGCGAGGCAAAACCGCTGCTGAAGCGCTATGGCCTGAGAGGCGGCACTGACCGCGGCCCCTTCCGTATCTATGAAGGCGAGGATATGCGTCTGATTGTCAGCGGGATCGGAAAAATCGCGGCAGCGGCGGCATCCAGTTATGTATTCACCCGCTTCGGCCGCGACCCCTGCAGCGCATGGCTGAATATCGGTACGGCCGGGCATGCCGCCCACCCCATAGGCAAGGGCATCCTGGCCCACAAAATCACCGATGCGGGAAGCGGCCTCAGCTGGTACCCGCCCCTGATCCTGGAGGCTCACAGACATACTGATGCTATTATCACTGTAGACCGGCCGGCGCTGGAATATACCGGCACTGCCGTCCATGAAATGGAAGCCGCCGGGTTTTATGCCACGGCAAGCCGCTTTGCCACCAGCGAACTGGTTCAGTGCTATAAGGTCATTTCAGACAACCGCGCCAGACCGGCCCATCTGATCACCAAGGATTTTGCGGCCTCGCTGATTGATGAAAACATTTCCGAAATCGGGGAGATCATACAACAACTGAATGGCCTGGCCACGCGGCTGTCGTCCATCAATGAAGAACCTTCAATCCTCAATGAGATACTGGCCAACTGGCGATTTACGACTTATGAACAAAACCGCCTGCGACACCTGGTCAGACGCTGGCGCCTGCTGTCTCCCGGGGGCCAGGAGCACAGCCAGGTGCTGGCCCACTGCAGAACAGGAAAGGAAGTGCTCGCCTGCCTGCAGGCTGTCGTTGATGAGGCTTCCTGTCATGCTGTCACGCCACGATGATTAAGACGATCTATATCGAGGAGGAGGTGCTCGATCACGCCCGCACCCGCGCCATCTGCGCCCGCTTTCCGGACGCCACCCCCATCAGCTGTGAGCACTACGGCGAGATCTTCAATCGCAAGGCCCAGAATTTCCGCCTGCAGAAAGGCAACCCCGCCCTGATTCTGGCGAAAAAACATAAGAATTTTTTACACCCGGCGCCGCCGGCGTACGGCATTGGCGGAGAACACCATTATTATTTTTCGCACATGCTGAACTGCCTCTACGACTGCCGCTACTGTTTCCTGCAGGGCATGTACCGCTCGGCCAATTACGTGGTGTTCGTCAACTACGAGGATTTTCAGAACGCCATCGTGGAAAAATCACGCGAGCACGGCGGGGACAGCGTGTGTTTCTACTCAGGCTACGACTGTGACAGTCTGGCCCTTGACCCCGTCACAGGCTTCTCGGAGACCTTCCTGCCCTCCTTCGCCACACTGCCCAACAGTTGGATCGAACTGCGCACCAAGAGCACCCAGATCCGCGGTCTGCTGAAGATGGCGCCATTGCCCAATTGCGTGGTGGCCTTCAGTTTCGTCCCGGAGACTGTCGGTGGCGCGCTGGAGCAGGGCGTGCCGCGCCTGGCGCGCCGCCTCGACGCCATGGAGAAGCTGTACCGGCGCGGCTGGAAGCTGGGGCTGCGCTTCGACCCCCTCATCTATCACCCCGGCTATGCGCAAAGCTACCGCGCGCTCTTCGACACCCTGTTCACACGCATCCCGGCCGACGCCCTCCACTCCGTCAGCCTGGGCGCCTTCCGCATGCCGGAAAAGTTCTTCCACAACATGGTGCGCCTCTACCCCGATGAGCGCTTCCTCGCCGGCCCCTTCGCCAACCGCGGCGGCATGACAAGCTATCAACAACATCTCGAACAGGCTATGATGCGCGCATGCAGCGCACAGATCCTGGAATACGTCCCGGCATCGAAATTCTTCCCCTGTGACGATGAATACCGCTGAACCCCCTCGCATCACCCTCGTCCTCGGCGCCAGCCGCGGCATCGGGCATGCCATCTGCCGCCGCCTGCTGGCCGCGGGCCACCGCGTCATCGGCGTGGCGCGGACGTTTTCCGCCAGCGGGTCCGATCACCCCGCCTTCACCCCGGTGGTCCTGGACCTGTCGCAACTGGACGAGCTGGCGGCGCGTTTCCAGGACCTCCTCGAGGCCCATCCCGTCATCGACGCCGTGATCTGCTGCGCCGGCCGGGGCCGCTTCGGCTCCCTGGAGGAGTTCTCCCACCCGCAGATCCGCGCCCTCATGGAGCTCAATTTTATCAGCCACGCCTATGCGGCCCGGAGCTTCCTCCCCGCCATGAAACGGCGCCGGCGCGGCCACCTGGTCTTCATCGGCTCCGAGGCGGCCCTGGCCGGGCGCCGGAAAGGCGCCGTCTACTGCGCCAGCAAGTTCGCCCTGCGCGGCCTGGCTCAGGCCCTGCGCGAGGAATGCGCGGGCAGTGGCGTGCATGTCTCCATCGTCAATCCCGGCATGGTCAGGACGGATTTTTTCGACGGCCTGGACTTCGCCCCCGGCGAAGAGGCGCGCCACCACCTGCTGCCCGACGACGTGGCCGCGGCCGTGCAACTGATCCTCGACGCCCGCGACGGCGCCGTGATCGACGAAATCAACCTGTCGCCGCTGCAAAAACACATCGTCTTCAAAAAAGACGGAGGGCCGCCATGACGGAGAGACAATGGCTCCAGTTGTCCCTTGAAACCCGCGCGGAACAGGCGGAACAGGTGGCGGCGCTGCTGGAATCCATGGGCGCCCTCTCCGTCACCCTGCAGGACAGCGCGGACGCGGCCATCTTCGAGGCCCGCCCGGGTGACACGGCACTGTGGCCCCACACCCGCGTCAGCGCCCTGTTTCCCCCCGCCACCGCCATCGAGCCCGTGCTGCATCGGATACACGATACCCTGCAGACCGCCACGCCCCTGCCCCACACCCTGGAGTACCTGCGCGACCAGGCATGGGAGCGGGCATGGCTGGAGCGCTTCCAGCCCATGCGCTTCGGGCGGCGCCTGTGGGTGTGCCCCACGGGCCATGCGCCGCCGGACCCGCAGGCCGTCAATCTCATGCTCGATCCCGGCCTGGCCTTCGGCACCGGCACCCACGCCACCACGGCCCTGTGCCTGGAATGGCTGGACCAGGCCGATGTCAAAGGGCGCACGGTGGTCGACTACGGCTGTGGCTCCGGCATCCTGGCCATCGCCGCCGCGCGCCTGGGAGCCCGTCAGGTGTGGGCGGTGGACGTGGATCCCCAGGCGCTGGAGGCCACGGCAGGCAATGCCGTCCGGAACCAGGTCGCCGCCCGCATCACCACCTGCCTCCCCGAAGCGCTGCCCGACTTCGCGGCCGATTGCGTTATCGCCAATATCCTGGCCCAACCCCTGGTGGAGCTGGCCCCCACCCTGGCGGGCCTGCTATCCTCACAGGGGCGGCTGGTCTTGTCGGGCATACTGGCGGGCCAACAGGCGCAAATGGTTCAGGCGGCCTATCGCCCCTGGTTCGAATTCACCAGCATCAAACAACGTGAAGAATGGGCGCGCCTGGACGCTATAAAACTGGACATCAGCGACTGACTCTCCCCCATCATGTTCATCCAATGCCCGCAATGCCGCACCCATAACGAGATAAGCGAAAATCTCCTCCAGAATCATGAGGAAGTCATCGCCTGCCGGCACTGCCAGTGTCAGTTCACCCTCACCCTGACGCCGGCCAGGGACGGGGAAACCCCGCCGCGCCCTGACCAGGAGGAGCCGGCGCCTGAGGCGCCGCAAGCGGCCCTCAATATCAATGTCTCCCGCGAGGAACTCTCGCGCCTGGCGGCGGGGGCGCCGCGGCCGGAAAAGACCACCTCCCTGCCTCTTGATCGCAGTGATCTCGGCTGGGCGGCAGGTGCGGCCCTGATGGTGCTGTTGTTCATCGCCCAGTTCAGCTACTTCGAGCGCGCCGACCTGGCGCGCCATGCCGTCCTGCGCCCGTGGCTGGAATTCGTCTGCGCCCTCTCCGGCTGCGATGTTCCCCTGAGGCGCGACCGCGCCAGGATTCGCTTCGTCGCCCGCCATGTGGCCGACCACCCCCAGGCGCCTGACGCCCTGCTGGTCACCCTGACCATGGTCAACGACGCCTCTTTTCCCCAGCCGTTTCCCAAACTGCAACTGAGCTTTTACGACATGGACAGCCGGGTGATCGCGCAGCGTGTATTCGAACCCACTCAGTACCTGCCCGGTGGCGTCGATGCGCGGCAGGGCATGAGGCCCGGCAAACCGGTGATGGCCACCCTGGCGCTGGTCGACCCCGGCAGCGGGGCGATCAATTTCAAGTTCGAGATCCGCTGAACGGACCCGCTTCACGTCCATGCGAAAATTTTGATCTGTTGCCTTTATCCGCCGCAACAGAGCGGGTATGATATGCGGTCCCGCGCACCCGCGGCTTATAAAGCCAATGACACTGACATGAAAATCGGCCCCTATCAATTGAAGAACAATCTGGTGCTGGCACCCATGGCCGGCGTCACCGACCGCCCGTTCCGCCAGTTGTGCAAGCGCCTGGGGGCCGGCATGGCGGTGTCCGAAATGGTGTCATCCAATTCCCTGCTGTGGGGCAGCGAAAAGACCCGGCGCCGCGCCGATCACGAAGGCGAGGTGGAGCCGCGCTCGGTGCAGATCGCCGGCGCCGACCCGGACATGATGGCCGAGGCCGCGCGCTACAACGTGGACAACGGCGCCCAGATCATCGACATCAACATGGGCTGCCCGGCGAAAAAGATCTGCAAGGTGATGGCGGGCTCGGCCCTGCTGCAGGACGAGGCCCTGGTGGGCCGCATCCTGGACCGCGTGGTCGCGGCGGTGGACGTGCCCGTGACCCTCAAGATTCGCACCGGCTGGGACCGCGAGCACCGCAACGGCGTCACCATCGCGCGCATCGCGGAACAGGCCGGCATCCAGGCCCTGGCCGTGCACGGCCGCACCCGCGCCTGCGCCTACACCGGTCAGGCCGAATACGACACCATTGCCGAGATCAAGACCCGCATCGCCATACCCGTCATTGCCAACGGCGACATCAGAACGCCCCAGCAGGCGAAGGATGTGCTGGATTATACGGGCGCCGATGGTATCATGATCGGCAGGGCCGCCCAGGGACGCCCGTGGATTTTCGGTCTCATCGACCACTATCTCGAGACGGGGGAAATCAGGAACGATCCTCCTGTCGCCACCATCAGGAAAATCATGCTGGAACACTTGCAGGCACTCTATGCGTTCTATGGCGAGCATGTCGGGGTGCGCATCGCCCGCAAGCACATCTCCTGGTACAGCAAGGGGCAGCCCGGCGGCGGCGCCTTCAGGCAGGCCGTCAACCGGGTCGACAGTGTGGAGAAACAGCTGGGGCTGACGGCGGACTTCTTCGACCGTCTCGAAGCGGGCGTGGGTATCGCCGCATGAGCATGATCGAACCCGAACTCGAGGAGTCCCTCGAACAGGCCACCCCGAGGGAGCGGCGCAAGCAACCCCTGTGCGCCTGCATCACCACCGCCCTGGAGCGCTATTTCAACGACCTGGACGGGCATCATCCCCAGAAACTGTACGAGATGGTGATCGCCGAGGTGGAACTGCCCATGCTCAAGGTGGTCATGAAGCAGGCGCGCGGCAATCAGTGCCGGGCGGCGCAGATCCTCGGCATCAACCGGGGCACCCTGCGCAAGAAACTGGAAAAATACGACCTGCTCTGAACAGTCCCCGCCCATGAACCGCATCCAACGCGCCCTGCTGAGCGTCTCCGATAAACAAGGCCTTGTCCCCTTCGCCCGCAAGCTGGCGGATCTCGGCGTCGAGATCCTGTCGACGGGCGGCACCGCCAGGCTGCTCACGGAAAACGGCGTCCCGGTCACCGAGGTGTCGGACTATACGGGTTTCCCTGAGATGATGGATGGCCGCGTCAAGACCCTCCATCCCAAAGTACACGGCGGCATCCTGGGACGGCGCGGCGCCGACGATGCCGTCATGGAGGCCAATGGCATCGACCCCATCGATCTGGTGGTGGTGAACCTCTATCCCTTCGAGCGCACCGTGGCGCGGCCCGGCTGCAGCCTGGCGGACGCCATCGAGAACATCGACATCGGCGGCCCCACCATGGTGCGCGCCGCGGCAAAGAACCACGCATCGGTCACCATCGTCGTGGACAGCGCCGACTACCCGAAGGTTCTGCGGGAGATGGAGAGCAACCAGGGCGCGGTGGGAGAGGCGCTGCGCTTCTCCCTGGCGGTCAAGGCCTTCGAGCATACCGCCCGCTATGACGGCGCCATTGCCAATTACCTGGGCGCCATCACCCCGGAAGGAGCGCGCATGGCCTTCCCGCGCACCTACAACAGCCAATACATCAAGGCCATGGACCTGCGCTACGGGGAAAACCCCCACCAGGGCGCGGCCTTCTACCGGGAACCGGATGCCGCCAGCGCGAGTGTCGGCACGGCGCGCCAGTTGCAGGGCAAGGCCCTGTCCTTCAACAATATCGCCGACGCGGACACCGCCCTGGAGTGCGTCAAGAATTTTCAGGCCCAACCCGCCTGCGTCATCGTCAAACACGCCAATCCCTGCGGCGTGGCCCTGGCGGACAAGCTGGAGGACGCCTACCGGCGCGCCTACCAGACCGATCCCACCTCGGCCTTCGGCGGCATCATTGCCTTCAACCGCCCCCTGGACGCAGCCACGGCGCAGGCCATCCTCAATCAGCAGTTCGTGGAAGTGATCATTGCGCCGGCCATCGACGCGGCCGCCGCGGAGCTGCTGGCGGCCAAGCCCAATGTCCGCGTGCTGGCCTGTGGCGAGTGGACGGACGACGCCCAGGCCGCCCTGGACTACAAGCGCGTCGCGGGCGGACTGCTCATCCAGGACCAGGATCGGGGCATGGTGAGCGCGGAGGATCTGCGCGTGGTCACGCAGCGGGCGCCCAGCCCGCGGGAGCTCGATGACCTGATGT
>Ga0256839_1002171_pt1 | contig 22394 bp, 17 predicted proteins | sample 354166metaG_FD_185968 | JGI IMG/M metagenome (GOLD analysis project Ga0256839, IMG submission 185968) | Hydrothermal vent microbial communities from Mid Atlantic Ridge, Atlantic Ocean - 354-166 | ecosystem: Environmental > Aquatic > Marine > Hydrothermal vents | place: Atlantic Ocean: Mid... | reverse complement strand
GATTGCAAAATAGTATCCGCTAATTTATGGTGGCGGCAGGCCGCACCCCATGCGGGCGCGGTATTTTGCTTTCATGGGCCGGGATCACTTTTTCATCGTCTGGCCGGGCTGTGCCACCCCAGCCCCCTGCGAAGGCGAAAGCCAATTGTATTTCCCGGGTATAAATTTATAAACGAATTTTATGTAAAATTGTTTTTTACCGAATACGCTTGCCCAATGGATGTAAAAATTGAAGAGAGCTGGAAAACTGCCCTGCAGGATGAGTTTGCCAAGCCGTATTTTCAGGAACTGGCGGCATTTGTGCGGGCGGAATATGCCCACCACAAGATATACCCTCCGGCAAAACTTATTTTCAATGCCTTTAACAGTTGCCCGGTTGCGGAAGTAAAGGTAGTTATTATTGGCCAGGACCCCTATCACGGCCCGGGGCAGGCGCATGGCCTGTGCTTTTCGGTGGGTGAGCAGGTGGCTATGCCGCCTTCGCTGGTCAATATTTTCAAAGAGTTGCAGGATGACCTGGGCAGGCCTTTTCCGCCTCACGGTAACCTGCAACGGTGGGCGCACCAGGGGGTGTTGCTGCTGAACGCTACGCTGACGGTACGGGCGGCCCATGCCGGCTCGCACCAGGGCAAGGGCTGGGAAGAATTTACCGATGCCGCCATCCGGGTATTGAACGGGCAGCGTGAAAACCTGGTATTCCTCTTGTGGGGGGCTTACGCCCAGCGCAAGGGGGAGATTATCGACCGTCAGCGGCATTTTGTGATTGAATCACCCCATCCCTCACCTTTTGCTGCCCACAGGGGTTTTTTTGGCAGCAAACCGTTTAGCCGGGCCAATGACTACCTCGTAGCTGTTGGCAAGCAGCCGGTTGACTGGTAGGCCCGATTATAAACGATGGCGTGCAGGGTTTAAGGCGTTTCTACGGCCGTTTTGCCTACCGGGTATGTGCCTGGCGGCATAGAAAAACAGGTAGAAACTTGCTATTATGCCACGTTTTCACTTAATATTGTACTTATAAAACTTTTTAAATAATTTATTAGCTATGAAAAATGTATTCAAACTAAGTTCGCTGTTATTCGTTGGCTTAGTATTATTCCAAGTTTCTTGTAAAAAAGATGAACCTGCCCCGGCAGACCCCTTACCGGATCCCGCAGGTAAATGGAGGTTAACTTCGGCTGTACTTGTTGAGCCTAACCCTTTAACAATCACCAGCTTTCCGGTTAACGATACTACACTTATTACCCTTGAGGTGCCGGCTGGTGCAGATGGTGCCCAAACAACTACTATGTTGGTAGGCGGAGCTTTGGCGGCTACCACTTGCGCGGACCCTGCCAACTACGCAAGTTTTTATATTGAGTTAACGGCTGATAACAATGCCCTGGTATTCAATTGCGCAGGAGAAGGCGCCTCGGGCACGGCCGGCACGTGGGCTGTTGAGAAGGCAAGTGATGGAACCTACACCCTCACGTTAAGTGTGACCTTGCAAGGAATTTCCCAGCCTGTTCCTATTATTCTGGAGGGCATGGAATTGACCGATACCACCCTCAGCGGCAGGGCCGTTGGCTATCCGATGAAAAAAGATTTTCTTAAGGATATTAGTGAGCCCGGTAACCTACAGACAATGACGACCGATATGACCTTTACCAAGGTTCCGTAGGATATAATAGAATTAATTCAAAAAAAGGGCTGCTTCAATCAGGAGGCAGCCCTTTTTTATGTTTACAATTTAATTCAACACCGGCAGTTCGTTGCCAGGGTAATTATTCGGGTTTACCAGCGGAATAGTGGCCGCAAACGTACGGTTAATTGCTTCGATAAACCGGTTGGCAATAAAAGCGGCCCCTCTGGGGTTAGGGTGGATGCCGTCTAAAGAAAAGCCACCAAAAGGTGGGAAGATACTGGCGGTGAGCAAGGAACCCTCAATGCTTACGCCCCTGGCGGCAAACTCCCGGAAAATTGCATTCATATCCACCAAGGCCAGGTTTTCGCTGTATTGGCCGGCTACCGCTTTGATTACGGCATTAAACTCAGCCGTGCGGGCGGCAATTATGCTTTGTTCTTCCGGGGTGAGGACGTACGCATCTTCCAGGGGGGCTTCGGTACCCACTATGCCAGCGCCAAGGTCCCGGCCAATTACCAGGGCACTGCGGAAGGTGGGCAAATCACTGCCGGTAGCCGGGCGGATGCTGGCCAGCCCGCGGTGGCTTAAGTCGGTCAGGTACTCATCATAAAGCAGCAGGGCATTTGCCCCAAAGGTAAAGTCCACCTGCCTTTTTCCGGCTTCGGCAGCAGTGATCTCTCCGGCCGCGAGCGCTTCTGCCAAACCTTGGTTATAGTTGGCATATTGTTGGTTCAGGTTATAAACGGCCAGGGTATCTGCCGGCACGCTGTTGTTGAAATATAAAAAATTGTATGGCACTGTGGTAAAGAAAGGGATATCGGTGACATCCGGTATGTTGGCTATTACCCCTTGCGCCCCGTCTTGTACGAGGCGGGCAATAACGGTTGCGTATTTTGCCGTAAAAACAGCCACCGAAACCAGGTCATCACCGTTGCTGCCATCACCGTTTTCGTTGCCGGTAGCGCCTCCTGTGGCGTACCCCAGGATATCGTTATTGCCCAGCCAGAAAGTAAAGAAGGTGGCGTTGGCCGCCAGGGCATCGCTTAACACCGAACTATTGGTTACATCCAGGGCAAAACGTTTGAAATACCTGTTTTGCCCGGCATAACCGGCCACATCAACATCTATCAGGCGCAGGCCGGGTACACCAAAGTTGTTCAGGGCGGTTTTATCGCCTGCATAATTGTCATTGAACGGGTCTCCCGGAATGATGGGCATAGGAAAGGGATTGGCCGGATTAACCAGAATCAGGCGGCCCATGGGGGTGCCATCGGTAGTGGTGCCCGAATAACCAACGGGGGAATTAATGTCGGGCTGGTTGAAGGTAACGGGGATTACCCGGTTGATTTGCCCGGCAATAATATTTACATACGCATTGGCCTGCCCCTGGTCGTACAAAGCACCATTGGCAAACCCTGCGGTAAGCGAATTGCCGATGGCAATAGTTTTACTGAAATCTGCGGTGCCCGTACCCGGTGTTGGCAGTTCCGGGAATTTATATTGGCAGTTGCTGCACAGGACAATGATAAAGTAAACCGGTAAACGCTTGTAAAGCCGCATACAATTAATTTAATAGTTGGTCGAACGTTAGGGTTACATAGTAGATAGCCCCGAGGGTGGGGCCGCCAAAGCTAAGTACGTACCGCTTGTTTAAGATATTAGACCCGCCCAGTTTTATCCATGACTTGAAGGCCGGCAGCCGGTAACTTATCTGGGCGTCCAGGGTACCCACAGCGGGCACGTCACCACGGCCAAAGGCGGCTTCCCAGCGGAAAGCATCCTGCCAGCGGAAGGTGAGGTTAAAGCCCATCTTTTCGGTAAGCTTGCGGTTACCAAGGCTGACATTAAACTTGTGTTCGGGGGTGTTGTAGTCGTTGAGAAAACCGGGGCCAAGCCCTTCTACCAGGCGGTTCCAGTTGTAGTTGCCGCCAAGGACAAAACCACGGCCAATAGTATAATCGGCCCCCAGGGCCATGCCGGCACCGGTAACCCGTTGGTTAAAGTTGGTGTAAGTTTGGAAGGTGTTTTCCTGGCCAACGGTAGTATTGGGGGTTAACAATACCTGGGCATTGCGGATATTCTGTTCGGTGAGCGGATTGTAGCCCCAATAATTGGGGTCGTTGGGGTTGTTGCTGGTGCCGGTGGGGATGATAATGGCCCCGGCCGCCTTCCGCACCTGTATCTGGGTGATGAAGTCGTTGTAGATATTATAATAAACGGCTATGTCCAGCATCAGCCTTTTATTGATCAGGCTTTTGTAGCCGATTTCAAAGGAGGTAACCTGTTCCGGCTTTACCTCGGCTGCACCGTCAACTTTTTCCAGCAATGCCAACACCTCGGGGTTGCCCATCTGCATGGGGTCGCCACTTTCGGCAATTTTTTTTATGAAGGCTTCAACCGATAAGGCAGAATAGGCATTGTCAAAAACATTGTACTTCTGCCGGTAATAATCAAGCCCGCCTATCAGCCTGGCCGCCACTACGTTTAAATCGATATGCTGGCCCTGGGTAGTTGGGTTACGGAAGCCGGTTTGGAAGGAAAGCCTGATATTATGGTCTTTGGCCGGTTTAATCACAGCCGATACCCGGGGGTTAACCTGGCCCCGGAAGTTTTCATTTTTATCGTACCGTAGCGAGGCGGTAAGTTTTACTTTATGGTTAAGCAGCGACTTGCCGGCCTGAACGAAGGCCCCGTACTCCGAGATGGTAATGGGCCTGCCGGGGGAGTCGGCAAAGATGGTGCCGTTCGAGCGCAATTCGTACAAGCGGTAACTGGCCCCCAGAAGGATATCGGCAAAAGCTAGCGTTTTCGCCAGGTTATATTGGCCTTCAACCTGGTACATCCGGGAGTTGTCGGCAAACTTAGAACCACCGGGGATCACCTGCCCCAGGGCGGTGGCTTTGGCCGCCTCAAATTCAGGGGTGCCGGGCAAAAGACGGTTGAAGTCGGCCGCTTTTCTGGCCGCCTCATGGGCTTGTTCCGGGGACAGGCCATTTAGTTGGGTGGCCCACAAATATTGAATACCATAGGTGCCAAACCAGGTTTCATTGGATTCCCAGGCATCATTAATCAGCACTCCGGTTAAATCGGCTACGTAGGAGTCCCCCGAGTTTTCCAGGGTGGTATAGGCCCGCACAAAAAAATCCGGTGAGCGAAGCTCGATTTTATGTTGTTGAATGTTGAAGTTGGCCAGTGAATACCGTTGCACACCGGTATAAACCGTTGTGCCATACCCGATGTTGTAGTTGTAAGAGAGTTCCAGTTGATCGTTCAGGCGGTAAAAGATGCCGGCATTGCCCCGCAGGTTTTTGGCGTTATAATCTACCAGGTACTCTTCTGCATAGGGCGTGCGCGACACTACCACATTGGGTAGTTGGCTGGGGTCAAGGCCAATACCGGTGGCAATGGAAGAAAAAAGCGGGTTGGCGGCCAGCAGGCCCAGGCTAAGGGCCACCTCATCGCCATAGGCGTGCAGCCGGTCGGCCCCGGGGTTATGGTCAAAGCCATCCGGTTTCGACAAGAAATTACGGTCGTTCAGGGAGGTGCCGTACCAGTCGGTAGCTTTGCTGAAGGTAAAGTTCACCTTAAAGGCCAGTTTATCTTTAAACGCTTTGGCATAGCGTATTGACCCCTCGAACATAGGCTGTACAGCACCGGGGCCAAGGTTCTCGTTGCCGGGGTTAAGTAAGGGGTCCTGGGCATTAAGGTTGGTGCTGCCAATATGGTTTACCCCCTGTTTGTAATAGGCGCTCAGCCCCTGGTATTCAAATGGGTTTTTGCTGTTGATCAGCAGGATGCCGTTAAAAGCATTGGGCCCGTATAAGGCGGAGGCTGCCCCGGGAATAAACTCGATGCTTTCTACATCAAGGTCGGACGGGCCGGTAAGGCTGCCGATAGAAAAATTAAGGGCCGGGGCCTGGGTATCCATGCCATCAATAAGCTGTACAAAGCGGGTATTGCCGGTAGAATTAAAGCCCCGGGCATTGAATATCTGAAAGTTTATGCTGCTGGTGGTCATGTCAACCCCTTTAAGGTTGGCAATACTTTTATAGTAGGAGTCGGAGGCGGTATTACGAATATCGAGGATACCGATTTTTTCAATGGTAACAGGCGACTCAAGAATGTTTTCTTCTACACGGCTGGCGGAAACCACAATTTCCTGGCCCAAAACTATGGGTTGCTCGGTAAGCACTATCTGCATATCCGTAGTTACCGCTTGCTTAATGGTAATTTCTTGGGTTGAAAAACCTATCATGGAAACCATTAGGGTAAAGGGCAGCTCTTTTTCTAAGGAAAAGTTGAAATACCCGTCAAAGTTGGTTGTTGTACCCAACAGTGTTCCTTGTACCGCGATATTAACCCCGGCCAGGGCTTCACCCTTTTCATCTTTTACCGTACCGCTGACCTTTACGTTATCTTGTGCCCGGCCAGTTGACCAAAACAGGGCGATGAGGGCAAAGGTAAGAACAGCAGGCAGACGCATAGCTTGAGGCTAAATTTGCAGTGAATTTACTAAATATTCGGGGCATAAAAAAAGCACCGGCCGGAACCGGTGCTTTGCAACAGGTTAATAAGAACTATTTGTTAAACATTTCATCAAAAGTTAACGACAGATAATAGGTGCTGCCAATGGCCGGGGCACCGTAAGCCTGGATGTACTCATCGCCCAGGATGTTTGTAGCCCCAATTTTAACCACCGAACGGATGCCGGTAAGCCTATAACTTAGCTGCAGGTCGAGGGAAGAGAAAGAAGGCACAGGGCCGTTGCCAAAGGTGCCTGTCCAGTCATAGCTATCCGACCAGCGGTACGCTACGTTAAAGCCAAAATTGTTAAAGGCCTCGCGGTTACCAAACTGCACTTTATACCGGTGGTTTGGAGTGTTGAACCCCGGGATATTATCCGGGTTTGACTGCGGGTCAAGGCTGAAATCGGTATAATTATAGCTGCCGCCCAGGTCATACCCCCGGGGAAACAGGTAATTGATGCCGATACCTACGCCATTGGAAGTTACCGGGTCGGCTATGTTGGTGTATAACTGATAAACATAGGAAAGTTTAGGCCCACCCAACGACTGGGAAGCGAGGGCGGCCAGTCCGGAGGTAGGGTCTGTTGGGTCAAGGTTAGTTGCGTCAAACTCTTCCGGCACCACCACTACGGTATTGATTAGCTGGAAGTTAGTGTATTTGTTGCGATAAAAATTGAAATCTATCATCAACTTATTGTTAACCACCCCTTTATACCCGATCTCAAAGGAGGTAACCTGTTCCGGTTGCACAAGGTCTGTTTCTGCGAGCACCAGATCGTTCGGGTCGCCACTGGCGGCAAAAGCCCCTGCCGAAGAAGCCGTATAAGCATTATCGTAGAGGGTTGAACCGTTGATGGTGTAGGGACCTCCGGGTAAATCAAGTGTGCGGGAGTACATGTCCAGGTTCTTTTGGGTACCGCCTACCAGGGTGGCCGGGCCCAGGTCCAGGGCAATAAATTGCGACTGGGTATCGGGGTTACGGAAGCCGGTTTGGAAGGAGGCCCTGATATTATGTTTCCGGTTGGCATCCACAGACCACACGGCAAAGGCCCTGGGCGAAAACTGTCCTTCAAAGTTTTCGTTTTTATCGTACCGGACCGATGCCCCCAGTTTCAGGTGGTCGTTGGCCACCCTTTTTGAGGCCTGCACATAAGCCCCGTATTCATTAATGGGAATCGGGCCATCGGCATCGTTAAAGATTGTGCCCGAAGAGTTCAACATATAACGTCTGTAGTGGGCCCCGGCCACCACATCCAGCCAGCTTATTTCATTCTTAAAATTATAACTTCCCTCGGCATGGAACATTTTCGAGGTGTCAATAAATTTGGAGCCGGTGGCCAGGTCGGCCAGGTTGGTGATGCGGTTTTTTTCCGCCTCAAACTCGGGGGTGCCCGGTATCAGACGCCCCTGGTCAGCCTGGTTACGGGCAAAACGATGGGCCGCTTCCGGGCTGTTGCCTAAAGCAATAGCGGTAATATAACTGCCGGCATACTGGGTAAACCAATCCACATCACTTTTCCAGGCCCGGTTAATATTCCAGGCTAAAAACCTTGAGTCGTAGGCATCCCCGGCATCTTCAAACGAGCCATAGGCGCGGAGAAAGAAGTTATCCCCCTTTAACTCAATTTTATGTTGCTGCAGGGTGAGGTTTTTGAGGGAATACCGGCTGAAGCCCTGGTAAATAGACGTGGCCTTGCCGTAACGGTAAACATAGGAAAGTTCCATCTTATCGGTAAGCCGGTAATTAAGGCCCACGGAGGCTTTCATGCTTTTGGTATTGTAGTCAATCAGATCCACTTCTTTATAGCCGGTACGGGCAATTTTTTCCCTGCCAAATGTTCCCGGAGGCGCTACTATACCAACACTTGCCGCTATGGCATCAAAATCCAGGGTAGTGGCAATGGCATCGCCATAAATGTTTACCCCGTTATAGTTGGTGTTGTACTGGCCGGGGTCTTCTTCGGCATGCTGGGAGTAGTCGGTTGCCCACCAGTCCTGCGCCTGGAGATAGGAGAAATTAACTTTAAAGGCAAATTTATCGTTAAAGGCTTTGGCATAGCGGATATTCAGGTCGTAAAAGGGGTTGGTGCCGGCAGCCTGCTGGTTGGTTACCCCTCCTTTGGCCATTACACTTAGCCCCTGGTATTCAAACGGGCTCTTGCTGGTCATCAACAAAATACCATTAAAAGCGTTGGGGCCGTAAAGTGCAGAGGCGGCACCGGGTACCAATTCTACCCCTTCCACGTCAAGCTCACCAATACCTACAATGTTGCCCATAGGAAAGTTAAGCCCGGGGGCAGCATTGTCCATGCCGTCAATGAGTTGCACAAAGCGCACATTGGCCATGGTAGCAAAGCCGCGGGTATTCACCGATTTGAAGGTCATACTGGAGGTGTTCATCTGCACACCTTTTAAATCTTCGATACCATCATAAAAATTGGCAGCCGGGGTGTTTTTGATGGCCAGAATCCCCATTTTTTCTACGGTTACCGGGGATTCGAGGATGGATTCCTCCACCCGGGAAGCGGAAATTACTACTTCCTGTCCCATAATTGATTGTTCGGCAAGGGAGATGGTAAGGCTGGTCGCGTTGTCTGCGGTAACTTCCACATTCTGGCTGGCATAGCCTACCATGGATACCCTGATAGTTAAAGGGAATGATTCCCTGACTGTGAAACTAAAATTACCGTCAATATCAGAAACAGTTCCCACAACGGTACCTGTTACCAAAATGTTTACACCAACGAGGGGTTCACCATCGGTACTTTTTACAGTTCCGGATATCTGGTTGGACTGCGCCCAGACCAAGGTTGAGCACATAGTTAGCATCCAGGAAATTAAGGCAAATCTTTGTAAAAGGTTCTTCATAATTAGAATAGATGTTTGGTTTACTAAGTTTAAATTCTTGAATAAAGTTGTAAAATAGTAAAAATTTGAGGATTTCAACTAATCAAAGGGCAAGAAAATTACGTTCAGGGTTAGCCCTGATGTCCGGAGGCCCCGGCATCATCCGCCCTGTGGGCGGAAATTCCGGTAAATTTTCCGGGTTAAGGAGAAACCGGATTTTCTGCTGATAGTTCAATAAGTTGCGTAATTTTGTTTCGTATTAAGCGGTAAAATGACCAAGTTAACCCATGTAGATAAACAAGGTAACCCGGCTATGGTAGATGTGTCGGCCAAGCAGGTAACCCTGCGTACGGCAACGGCTGAGGCCAGGGTAAAGCTGGGGGAGGAAATCGTTAAACACCTCCGGGATGATGAGCTTTACACCAAAAAAGGGCCGGTTTTTCAGACGGCCATTATTGCCGGTACCCAGGGGGCCAAAAAAACGGCCGAATTAGTGCCTTTTTGCCATCCCGTAGGCCTTGACGACTGCAAGATAGCCATTACGGTTACCGGTACTGAGGCCGTAATAACCTGTACTACCAGGGTTACGGCTAAAACCGGCATTGAGATGGAAGCGATCACCGGGGCCAGCGTGGCGGCCATCACTATTTACGATATGTGCAAGGCCATGAGCCATGATATTGAGATTCTGGCCGTCCGCTTGCTGGCCAAAACCGGGGGTAAAAAAGATTTCTTACGTACTTCGTAAACTACTGCATCATGGCGCATCAAAAACATGCAAAACTGGCAAGACCTGCCGGAGGCCAATGGGGCCGCACCGAGGTGGCTATTTTAGGGGCGCCCTGCGGGGAGATTAAGGCCCTGGTGGGCGAGATTAGCCGGGGGCTGGCCGGGGAACTGCCGCTGGCCTATGTGGATGCCGACCATCATGCCCCTGCAAGCGGCCAATGGACCGCCCTGGACTATGGGGTGGCCGAACAGTTAACCGATAAAATAACCCACTATGAATTGCAGTATGCCGGGGAGCGGTCACATTTCTTTTCTGCGGCCGACCTGGTTTTGGTTAATGGTAACCACTTTACCGCCCATACGCAGATTGCCTGGGTACACCCCAAAAAATCACTGGCAAAAAAACTGCCTAAGCTCACGAATGTTGGCCTGGTTATCCTGGACGAAGGCCTGGAAGCGCTGCCGGGTTTCCTGGCGGAACATGTAGCCGGCAAGGGGGTAAAGGTTGTGCCCCGCAGGGAGGTGGCGGCTATTGTGGCCTATATAAAGACATTAGTGACTGCCAACCGGCCCCCGCTCTACGGGCTGGTACTTACCGGGGGCAGAAGTACGCGTATGCAGCAGGATAAAAGCCAATTGGTTTACCATGGGGGAGTGCCCCACTACCAGTACCTGGCCGGCTTGCTGGCCGAAAACTGTGCCGAGGTATTTGTTTCGGTGCGTGATGAGGAGCAGGCCGGTACCTTCAGCCTGCCGGCCATTACCGATAAATTTATCGGCCTGGGCCCATATGGGGGCATACTCAGCGCCTTTCAACATAACCCCAATGCGGCCTGGCTGGTGGTAGCTGTTGACCTGCCTTTTCTGGATGCCGGCACCTTAAATTATTTAACGGCACAGCGGGATACGACCAGGGTGGCCACATGCTTTATTGACCCGCAGGGTGAGTTTCCGGAGCCCTTGATTACCATCTGGGAGCCCCGGGCTTACCCGGTATTGCTTGGTTTTCTGGGCAGGGGCTACTCGTGCCCCCGCAAGGTGTTAATCAACAGTAAGGTGAAAGTGCTGGAAGAACGGGACCCGGCCGCCCTTACCAACGTGAATACCCCCGAAGAACTGGCGGCTATCCGGCAGCATCTGGAGGGATAACCTCTGGCCGCGGCTACCGGGCTATGGGTTGGGCAGGGAGTCCAACATTTGTTTCCTCCGCTGTTGTTTCTGCTGCCTGTGGGCAGCGGCCCAGGCGGGTTCCGCAAATGTGGCTAACCAAAAATAGTCGGCTATCTGCTGACGGTCGGCCTGACTGAGTTGTAACGGGGGCATGAGGTTGAAGTTACGCACGGCCCCGGGCATAATCGATTTTTCCTTATCCGGGTTATTAATCCAGGCGATGATCCTTTGTTTAAACTCATCTTCGGGGAAGGCGTTTTTATAATGACGCTGCACCATAAAAGCCGGTGGCGCCAATCGCTGGCCGGGTTCCTGGGTGCCGCCATGGCAGGCGATACAATACATTTGATAAAGTTTGTAACCGGGGTGACCGGTAAGGTCGGCCGCAGCGGCCGCAGTGGCCTGCTCCCCGCCTGACCGGGAGGCCGGGCCACAAGCGGCAAGGAACACCACCCCCATGCTGAAAAGTAAAATAGTTCTCATGTTGTCATCTGTTTGTGGTAAAAATAGGGATGCAAACCCCCTTTTGGTATGATCCCGGTCACGTAACCAGGAAATCAGCCTACCTGTGCGCTGCCGGTGGTGGCAGCCTGACCAACGGGTATAATACCAGCATGAGCAAGCTTACTGCCAGGATACCCCAGGAAAGGCCATAGACATCGGCAAGCCAGCCAATAATCACGGCAAAAACAGCGGTAAAAATGGAGGTTAGCTGCGACATTACCGATAATACACTGGCATGTACCTCGGCCTGGCCGAGGGTGGTAATTTCGGCTACGGCCGAAGGTTTGCGCAGGTTTTCGAGCAGCAGCAGGAAGATAAACATGATGATAATAATGACCGGATAAAGGAGGTAAGCCATCATCGCCCCACTCAGTATTCCCAGGATAATACCGGTTGCCAGGGTAATATTCAGCAATTTGGTTGGGTTGCCGATTTTGTTTTTAATCGGTTCGGCATGGCGCGAGGCAAAAGCGCTGGCCAGGAACATTAAAAAGTAGGTAAGGCCCAGTAATACCGATAATTTCTCGTGGTCGGAAAAGGCAAAAAATAAGGGCACTACCATTACAGATGATTTGAGGAAGGGCTGGATGAAATCCTTCAGACTCTTGTAATACCCGCCATAGATAGAGGCATTAACCAACGTTTTTAGTAACAACCGGCTTTGCAGGGCTCTGAGGAATACCTTGCCGGTAGCGGTGATTTTGTGCCGGGCCGGTTGTTTTTTCTGCGGTTGCTCATCAAGGTAGGCAGGATAAGACAAAACATTGAAAAAATCGACTACGTAGGGTACTACAGAGAAGAGGAAAATAACATTCAGGTTCTCGTTGAAAAACACCAGAATACCGGCCAGCAAGCTTGAAATGGCACTGCCAAATTGCGACCAGGAGCGGGTGTGGCCATAGTAATCAACGCGCAAGGCAGCCTGCCCGGTCCTTACCAGGTAGCTGACAATCAAGGCTTTGTTGATGCCGGAGCGCATGGCATCGGCCAAGGCATAAAACAGCATGGCCACTGCAAATACCCAGAACCCCTGGCCCAGGAAAAAGACCAGAAAGGAGAGGATATAAACCAGGAACGTGGAGGCCAGGGTCAGGCGCCTGCCCAGGGCATCGGCAATTACCCCGGAGGGGATTTCAAAAATATTGATGGCCACCTCCCGGATGGCATAAAGGCTGCCGATTTCGAGGTAACTAAGGTCTTTTTGCAAGAAAAAAATAAACAGGAACGGCTCAAAAAAGCGCAGGTTCTTTAAAAAGCCGTAAAGGCAGAACTTGTAGTACTGTTTGTCTTTAATGATTTTACCCATAATGTGTGTCGGGCCACCTTCGGGCCTGTCTTATGGCCGGGGGTTAGCGGCCCTCCTGTAGTTCTTTTTCCAATTGCTTGCCCAGCCGGTCGCACAATGCGTTTATTTGTTGCGCCATAGCTTCATCTCCGGTGGCGTTGAGCAGGCTTTGCCCCATGCCGCCCAGGGTATCAATATAAAACTTTTTCATTTCCACTACCTGCATCTCTTTGGTCCACAGGTCGAGGCGCATGGTGTTTTTTTCCCTATCATCCCAGACGGCAATGCTGATGGCCTTGGTGTGGTCGTCATCTCCGGGTTTGTCGGTGGCGTGCCAGGTGATGTCTTCGGGGATGTTGTTTTCGTCCAGGGTTATGTTAAAATGTATTTCAGAGGTTTTCATCATGTTGTGGTTATGTGGTTTAGTTTGTGGTTACCGGTGCAAATATCTTAATAATCGCAACACTAACCCGAATTATTCACGACCTTCGTGCATAAGAATAGCCCGGGTTAACCTAATACTATTCGCCAAACTAATCCATAACAAATCTTCCCCCAACTAACTGAACCGCTCAGCCAACTTAACAAAATAGTTTAAGGCCCCGGGGTTACGCATAGCATCGGGGTTAACCACTTTTTCGGCCGGCACGCCTTGTAATATTCTTTTTACCGGGGTCTCCATCTTTTTACCGCTGATGGTGTAGGGGATAGCGTCAACGGCTATGATGTTGTCGGGTACGTGGCGGGGGGTAAACCGGGTGCGGATGGTGGTTTTTATTTTTTCTACCAGTTCGTCAGTTAATTTGTGGCCGGCCGCCATTTTTACAAATAAGGGCATGGTTTCGTTGTCATCTTGTTCGAGGTACACCACCATGCTATCGGCAATTTCGGGGATAGTATCCACCGCCCGGTAGATCTCGGCCGTGCCAATCCGGATACCCCCACGGTTCAGGGTAGAGTCGGAGCGCCCATAAATAATTACCCCCTGGCGGGGTGTGATTTCGGTCCAGTCGCCATGGCGCCAGATGCCGGGAAACATTTCGAAGTAGCTTTCGCGGTACCGCTGGTAGTTTTTGTCGCCCCAAAAGAAAACCGGCATTGAGGGCATGGGTTTGGTAATTACCATTTCGCCCATTTCGCCTGTTACCGGCTGGCCGGCATCGTTATAGGCGGCCAGGGCACAGCCCAGGGCCCGGCATTGTATTTCGCCTTCGTACACCGGCCACAAAGGGTTGCCCCCCACAAAAGCGCTGCATACATCAGTACCGCCACTAATTGAGGCCAGCCAGAGGTCGTGCTTCACTTCCCGGTAAATCCAGGCAAAGGCTTCCGGGGGCAGGGGCGAACCGGTAGAGCCAATAGATTGCAGCCGGCTGAGGTCGAAATCACGGCCCGGGTGGGTATTGGCCTTCATATTGGCTACGATAAACCCGGCACTGGTACCAAAATGGGTGATGGCGGCTTCTTCGGCATAGGCCCACAGGGTCTTCATATCGGGGTAGGCCGGGCTGCCGTCATACAATACTACCGTGCCGCCACATAACAGTGCCGCCTGGATGTAGTTCCACATCATCCAGCCGGTGGTGGTGTACCAGAAACAACGGTCACCGGGCTTTACATCGTTGTGAAAGCTGAGGTATTTGAGGTGCTCCAGCAATATGCCGCCCTGGCTGTGGGTAATGGCCTTGGGAATACCGGTAGTGCCCGAAGAATACAGTATCCAGATAGGATGATTGAAAGCTACCCTGTTAAACCTAAGCGGCCGCTGACCTTCCGTTTGGGTTTGTTGCCAGGCGAATACCGGCACATCTTTTTGCAGGGCCAGTTCCTGTTTTGGCCTGACAACCACTACCGTATGCAGGGAGGGGATAGCCTCGATGATCTCGGTCAGGGCACCGGCACGGTTAAAGTTTTTGCCCCCGTAGTTATAATTGTCCACGGCAATGAGCATCGCGGGCTCAATCTGGGCAATACGGTCGATGACCGAACTGGTACCGAAATCGGGGGAAGTGGATGACCAGATAGCCCCCAGGCTGTTCACCGCGAGGAAGGCGATAATGGCTTCCGGGATGTTGGGCAGGTAGGCGGCCACCCGGTCGCCTTCTTTAATGCCCCGGTCGGCTAGAAAAGCTTGCAATGAAGCTACCTTAGCGGTTAACCCGGGCCAGCTAAGGTGGCGGGTGCCGGTAAGCTCGTCTTTAAAGATAATGGCCGGATTGGGGTTGTTTTGCTGCCGGAAAATATGTTCGGCATAATTGAGCCGGAGGCCCTGGAACCAGGCTACGCCCGGCATCCCGGGTTTATCGGTTACCGAAGTGTATTGCCCGTCATAGGCGATCTTAAAATATTCAAGAATGGCCACCCAGAAATCTTCAATATTATCAACTGACCATTGCCAAAGTTCCTGATAACCGGTAAACGTAAGCCCTTTTTCTTCGGCCAGCCAATGCATAAAAGCGGTAAGGTTGGCTTTGGCCTTGGTCTTTGCCGTGGGTTCCCATAAAAGCCGGGGTGCTTTTTCTGTAGCCATAGCTGTTTATTCCGGTTGCTCAGAAGTTGGCCTAAGATAGCATTTTTCTGGCTAATTCGCGGTCGAGGACCAGTTGTTCTTTCAATGAATCAAGGCTTTCGAATTTATTTTCTTTGCGTATCAGCCGCACCATTTTCACCCTGATCTCATCACCATAGATCTGCTTGTTGAAATCGAAAATATGCACTTCAATAGTCTGCTTACTGCCGTTTACCGTTGGCCGGGTGCCAATATTAAGCATGCCCTGGTAGTGGTTGCCCTGGTGGATAACCCTGACGGCATAGGAACCGCTGGCCGGGATGAGTTTCAGTTCGGAGTTGATTTTGATGTTGGCGGTGGGGAAGCCTATCTTACGGCCTAACTGGTCGCCCCCCACCACGGTGCCGTTTAAACAATATTCCCAGCCTAAGAACTGGTTGCTGATGTGGATATCGCCATTACTCAATGATTTCCTGATTTTGGAAGAACTGACACCCACATTCTTCACATCCTGGCGGGGGATTTCCCGTACTTTAAAGCCGTAGTTTTTAGCGTTGGCCTTCAGCGACTCAAAGCTGCCCTCACGGTTATGGCCAAATTTGTGGTCGTAACCGATAACCAGTGTGCGGGTGCCGATGCCATCAACCAATATGTTTTTGATGAAATCGGCAGAAGAGGTTTGGGCAAATGCTTTGGTGAAAGGTATTTTAATTAGGTGGTCCAGGCCAAAGTCGGCCAGTACCCGGGCTTTCTCGTCAAACGTAGTCAGCAGCTTAATGGTGTTGTTGGCGGGGTCAAGCACCAGCCGTGGGTGCGGCCAGTAGGTAATCAGTACGGTTTCACCACCGGTTTTAACCGCTATTTCTTTGAGGGTATCCAATATTTTCTGATGGCCGATATGAACGCCATCGAAGGTGCCGGAGGTAACCACGGCATTGGCTATTGGTTTAAACGCTTCGATACCTTCGTAAACTTTCATCCGGTATATTTTTCAACTAATTGGTTTTCAGTCTTTTGTTTTGTTATGGTTTTTGATGCTTTTCTCAAAAACCATGACAAAACGCTTCTTCTTATTTGGTCAGGCCCCGGGTAAAAGCCCGGAGTTAACCTATGCCGGCTGTTCGCAGCCGGTATAATTACCGCTTTATTTGCAAATGGGGATGTTTTACTCCTGGTCATTTCGTGTTGTCAATGCTTCCATCGAACGGGCTTCTTCTACCCGGTAGGGGCCGATCCTCATCCTGCGTAATTCTGATAAATAGGCCCCTACACCCAATTCCCGGCCGAAATCATTTGCCAGACTGCGGATATAGGTGCCTTTAGCGCACACTACCCGGAACTTCACGGCCGGAAAATCCACTTCAAGTATATCAAATTTATCAATTTGTACCTTGCGACTAGCCAGTTTAATCGTATCGCCCCTGCGGGCATGGGTATAGGCCCGCTTGCCTTTCACCTTAATGGCCGAGAACAGGGGGGGCGTTTGCCAGACCTCTCCGGTAAAGCGGGCTGCGGTGGTTATTAATTTCTCCTGGTTAATATGCGTTATATCAACGGCCGGAGAGGGTTCGGTCTCCAGGTCGTAGGAGGGGGTTGTCTGGCCGATAACCAGGGTGCCTGTGTATTCTTTGGGCAGGTTCTGAAACTTTTCAATTTCCTTGGTTTTTTTTCCTGTACAAAGAATAAGCAAGCCGGTAGCGAGGGGGTCCAGGGTGCCGGCATGGCCAACTTTTTTCAGGTTGAGGGCGTTTTTAAGTTTTTTCACCACGTCAAACGATGTCCAGTTAAGGGGCTTGTCAACCAGCAATACATGACCTTCCGGAGATGAATAATCTTTCAAAACAACTGCATAATTAATACCCCTGTAGCCACCACAAAACAGTAGGTGGCAAAGTAAATCAGCTTGCCTTTTTGCACAATACTGATCATCCAGCGGCAGGCCAGGATACCAAAAGCCAGGGCGGTAAAAAAACCGGTGGCCAGGGCCGCCAGGGAGGTTTCCCCGGTAATGGCCGGGTTGGCCATAATATCTTTTACCTGCAACAGGCTGGCCCCCAGAATGGGTATGATTACCATTAAAAAAGAAAACCGGGTAGCCTGCTTTTTGTTCACCCCGGTAATCAGCCCGGTGGCAATAGTAGCCCCCGAACGCGAAATGCCGGGCAGTACGGCAAAGGCCTGTGCCAGGCCAATGATAAAGGCCTTGCTATAGTTGAGGTCGTTGGTGCCGGTGCGGGGCTTGATAAAATTGGTGGCCGCCAGCAGGAAACCGGTAACCATCAGCATGGAGGCCACAAATATTATTTTACCATCGAATAACGTTTCTACCCCGGCTTTAAAAAACACTCCGACAATGCCTACCGGGACCATAGATACCAGCATGTAGAGAAAGAACCGGGTTTCTTCGTTGTCTTCAAATTTCAACACCCCGGTTAGAATTTCCATGATATCTTTTCTGAACACAATCAGGGTGCTGAGGACCGTAGCCCCGTGTACCATCACCGTGAACATCAGGTTTTCGGAGCCATTGATGCCCAGCAAATATTCTCCCAAAACAATGTGGCCACTGCTGCTTACCGGTAAAAATTCGGTAAGCCCTTGCAGTAAACCCAGCAGGAAGGCTTCGAAAACACTCATTCTTTGGCTTTAGGCTTATAAATAATGGCAAATATTTCCACAACAAAGCCACTCATAACAATGATTGGCCCCAATGTAAGACCCATAAAGCCAAAACCGTATTGCTCTTTGTCGTTGGCCATAATGATGAAACCAACGATAATCAACAGGATGCCGGCCAGCATCATCAGGTAATTGGTTTTGTGAAAAGGTAAGGAAGATTTATCCATGGTATCAGTATAATTCGTCTAATGATAATTTTAAATATTTATTTACCGAGCGCAAAGAACTGAAAAAGCCAATAGAGGCCCCCAGTACGACCAGTATGCCCACCAGGGCCAGCATCAGGTTGTTGTCTTTCAGCAGTTGCAACTCGGCTATCCGGCTATAGGCATATTCGGCCAGCATAAAAAGCAGGGCCGAGGCCAGCAAAGCGCTGACCACCCCGTGCAGGACCGAGCGCCACAAAAACGGCCTGCGGATAAAGGAGGACTTAGCGCCTACCAGTTGCATACTGCGGATTAAAAACCGTTGCGAAAACAGGGCCAGTTTAATGGTATTGTTAATCAGTACAATCACCACAATAATCAGAATAAGGGCAAAACCACCCAGGATAAGCGAAATTTTGGCCACATTACGGTTGATAGCCTGCACCAGGTTTTCTACATACTCCACTTCAAAAACACCGTTTAACCCTTGCAAGGTTTGCGCTATGGCAGCCATTTCGGCTTCGGTTTGGTGTTGCTCGGAAATATGGATGATAAACACATCGCGCAATGGGTTTTCGCCCAGAAATTCCACAAAATTCTCCCCGGTTTCGGCTATAAAGGTTTTTGCGGCCTCTTCTTTAGCTACGTAGGCAATTTTAGCCGTGCCGTATTCGTCTTTGGCCACAAAATCATATCCTTCCAGTAATTTCCTGATCTTGATCCGTTGGGCATCGGAGATGTTTTTGCGCAGATAAACCTGCATTTCCACGTTCTCCTGGATCAGGGTGGTGAGTTTTTTGGAGTGGATGGCCAGCATGCCGAGGGCGCCAAGCATAAACAGGGCCAGGGTGATGGAGAATACCACGCTTATATAAGGGTAGGCGCCCAATCGTTTTTTTCTGGCTTTTGGCTGGCTTTCTTTCACTAACAGGTTATTTTTTGCTTGTCAAAAGTAAATAATTTTTCCGCAGTACGTCAACCGTACCCCAAGCGGGTGCCGGATGGCTGGTACTATTTGCCCCGGCCAACCCCTATTTATTATGTTCCCTGATCAGGTTTAAGGCCGAACCGGCTTTAAACCAGGCGATCTGGTTATCATTATACGTATGGTTGCAGCTAATTTCCTCATGGCTGCCATCGGCATGCTGCAGCCGCAGGGTAACAGGCTTGCCCGGGGCGAATGACGACAGGTCAACTGTTGAAATTATATCGTCCTCAAGGATTTTATCGTAATCATTCTTTTGGCTGAAGGTCAGGGCCAGCATACCTTGTTTTTTCAGGTTGGTTTCATGTATTCTGGCAAATGATTTAACCAGCACAATGCGTACGCCCAGGTGGCGCGGTTCCATGGCGGCATGTTCCCGCGAGGAGCCCTCCCCGTAATTCTCATCGCCAACTACCAGGGTAGGGATGCCCGCGGCCTTGTAGGCCCGTTGGGTAGCCGGCACGGGCCCGTACTCCCCGGTAAGCTGGTTTTTTACCTTGTTGGTGCTGTCGTTAAAATAATTGACTGCGCCAATGAGCATGTTGTCGGAAATATTGTCGAGATGGCCGCGGAACCTCAGCCAGGGGCCGGCCATGGAGATATGGTCGGTGGTACATTTGCCCTTGGCCTTAATCAGCAGGCGCATGCCGGTGATTTCGTTACCGTCCCAGGAGGCAAACGGTTCCAGCAGTTGCAGCCGTTGCGAATCGGGGGCCACCTTTATTTCAATGGCTGAGCCATCAGCTACCGGGGCCTGGTAGCCGGGGTCATCTACGGCAAAGCCTTTTGCAGGCAGTTCAATGCCAACAGGGGGGTCCAGCATTACTTCCTCGCCCTTATTATTTACCAGGGTATCGGTCAGCGGGTTAAAAGTGAGGTCACCGGCTATGGCCAGGGCCGTTACCATTTCGGGCGAAGCCACAAAGGCCAGGGTGTTGGGGTTGCCATCGGCCCGCTTGGCAAAGTTGCGGTTAAAAGAGTGCACAATGGTATTCTTCTCCTGTTTGTCGGCACCCGGCCGGGCCCACTGGCCAATGCAGGGGCCACAGGCGTTGGCAAAAACTTTACCGCCCATGTTGGTAAAAATATCGATGAAGCCATCGCGCTCAACGGTAAACCTTACCTGCTCCGAGCCAGGGGTAATGGTAAACTCAGCTTTGGCCATCAGTTCTTTTTCTACCGCTTGCCGGGCTACCGAGGCCGCGCGGGAGATGTCTTCATAAGACGAGTTGGTACAGGAACCGATCAGGCCTACCTCCACTTTTTTCGGCCAGCCGTTTTTTTCGGCTTCTTCTTTCATTTTTGATACCGGGGTGGCACGGTCGGGGGTAAACGGGCCGTTGAGGTGGGGTTCCAGTTCCGAAAGGTTGATTTCGATGACCTGGTCGAAATATTTCTCCGGTGCGGCATATACCTCAGGGTCAGCCGTGAGGTGTTCTTTTACCGTATCGGCCAGTTCGGCTACATCGGCCCTGCCGGTAGCCTGCAGGTAGCGCCTCATGCTGTCGTCATAGCCAAAGGTAGAAGTGGTGGCGCCAATTTCGGCCCCCATATTGCAAATGGTGCCTTTACCGGTGCATGAGATGGATTGGGCGCCCTCGCCAAAGTATTCCACAATGGCCCCGGTGCCGCCTTTCACGGTGAGCAAGCCGGCAACTTTTAAGATAATATCTTTCGGGGCCGTCCAGCCGTTAAGCTTGCCGGTAAGTTTAACCCCAATTAATTTGGGCCATTTGAGCTCCCAGGGCATGCCGGCCATTACATCCACGGCATCGGCCCCGCCAACACCAATGGCAACCATGCCCAGGCCACCGGCATTTACCGTGTGCGAGTCGGTGCCAATCATCATGCCCCCGGGGAAGGCGTAGTTTTCGAGCACTACCTGGTGGATAATGCCGGCCCCGGGTTTCCAGAAACCGATACCGTATTTATTGGAGACGGCCTCAAGAAAACTAAATACTTCGCCCGAGGCGGTTTTGGCATTTCGCAGGTCTTCAGCGGCCCCGGTTTTGGCCTGGATAAGGTGATCGCAATGTACGGTGGTAGGTACGGCTGCCCGGCTTTTGCCCGCCTGCATAAATTGCAATAAAGCCATCTGGGCAGTGGCGTCCTGGCAAGCTACGCGGTCAGGATTAAAATCTACATAGGATTTTCCCCGTGCAAAGGTTACGGTGGCATCACCTTCGGCCAGATGGGCATATAATATTTTCTCAGCCAGGGTTAAGGGTTTGCCGGTAACCGCTTTGGCGGCCGCTACACGTTGGGGATATCGGGCATACACTGCCTTGATCATGTCGATGTCAAAAGCCATTCTTAAAAAGTTTATATTATTTCAAAATAAATTACTATTACAACCTCTTTCAATACTTGAAAAAGCATACAAAGCTACAATAAAAATCACTTATCGGCTGTAACAAACGGGTCAATTAAGGGTTGTGCCGGACTGGCTGTTAAGGCTTTAGGCAGATATGCTTTTGTAATAGTTAAAAATGTACTATTATTAGGCTGAATACATGAAATAATCCTTATAGAAGTGCATGGAATTGTACAATTAATTGATTTCCTTTGGGTTACTTTGTGTGTACTAACGACATGAATAGTAAGGCTTAACCCTATGAGAGTTTTTGTTGGCAGTTTACTGTTAATTTTTTTGATGGCCGCCCGTCCGGCAGCGCATCCGGTTTGTGATGACTTGCAATATGTGCTTACGGTTTTTGATACTACGGATGGCCTGAATAATGGCCGTATAGAAGTTGAAATAACCAAATCTTCTTCCCGGGTAAAGGCCTACCTGTATAGTAAGCAGGGGAATCAGCGCCAGAACAGGAAAGAGGGGGCAGAACTTAATACCTTGAAAAACCTTGCACCCGGTCATTATATATTGGTTTTGCAAAATAAAAGTTGCTCGGTTGTAGAAAAAGATATACATATTAAATGACTATGGAGCGACAATGGTCTATATGGAGGAGAGATGGTTACCGGGTAGCAAGCATTCTGATATGGTTGATGTTGTGTTCTGGTATGGCCTATGGTCTTACAGCTACTTTTTCCAATAAAAAGGACGCTTGTGACGGTCTCGAAAACGGCTCAGTGGATGTTTTAATAACGGGGTCTTCGGGTACCGTTACTTTATGGTTCATAGGATCAAAGACCTACACTTTTAACCCTACAGAAGGAGTTCTGTTTACTGCCGGGGGGCTTGCGCCTGACTCGTATGTAATTGTAGTTCAGGATGCTAATGGTGCTGTAAGTTATCCCAATATAGATATCCTCAACATTACCCCCGACCTGAGCGCTTCGCTCAACACACAAACGGATAATACCGACTGCTTTACCCCTAACGGGGCTATAGATATTGATGTTTCGGGGGGCACGGGTTCTTATTCCTACCAA
>Ga0256839_1002170_pt1 | contig 22398 bp, 21 predicted proteins | sample 354166metaG_FD_185968 | JGI IMG/M metagenome (GOLD analysis project Ga0256839, IMG submission 185968) | Hydrothermal vent microbial communities from Mid Atlantic Ridge, Atlantic Ocean - 354-166 | ecosystem: Environmental > Aquatic > Marine > Hydrothermal vents | place: Atlantic Ocean: Mid... | reverse complement strand
TTGATATTAAAATAAGGGCGCATAGCTCAGTTGGTTCAGAGCACCTGCCTTACAAGCAGGGGGTCCTTGGTTCGAATCCATGTGCGCCCACTACGAAAAAGCCCCGGAAAATTCCGGGGCTTTTTTATTTGCCGTCAGCAGGGTCAATGCGCACATTTTTCAAGCCTTTTTTTCACCTCCTTCAGCCTGATCTTTTCGTGCTCGTTGCCCCAGCTCCGGTTGATGTAGTTGATGATATTCATGATCTGCCCGGGTCTGAGTTTTTCATTGGCCGGCATCACCTCGTCATAATAGACCCCGTTGACGGTCATCGGGCCGCTCAATCCGTGGCGGATAATACAGGCCAGCGTATCCTGATTCTCCATGAGCCAGTCGGAGCCGGCCAGAGGCGGTATGAGTGCTTTCAGCCCGCTGCCGTCTTCCTGGTGGCAGTTTTGGCAGCGTGTTTCGTAGAGATATTTGCCGGGGCTTCTGTTGCCTTCACGAATGACCATCAGCACACCCACAATGAGCATCAGGGCCAGAAAGGGAAACAGGTAAAGAAGGCGCGGTTTTGATTTTTTCATCTCACTCCGATAGCAAACGGTCAATATCCCGTATCATCTCGTCAATCTCCTCCGGGTCGGTGCCGTTGTAGAAAGCGCGAATGTATCCCTCCCCGTCAACGAGGGCAAACTGCCCCGAATGAACAAAGCCGCCCGGAGCCATGGAGTCGGGATAGGCCACCTGAAAATAGGCTTTGGCCATATCGTATATTTCTCCGCGCGGGCCCCAAACAAAGTGCCACTGCCGGGCATCCGTCACATCCATTTTTTCGGCATACTTGCGCAAAACCGGAATGCTGTCGTGGCGGGTATCAATCGTATGGCTCAAAAAATGCACCCGTTCATTGCCTTTGAAATGAAGATAAGCGCGGTCCATCTCCTTGGTCATCTTCGGACAGATGGTAGGGCAGGAAGTAAAGAAGAAATCCGCTACGTATATTTTCCCGGCCAGGCTCTCATTGCTGACCACCTGGCTGTCCTGATCGAGAAATTCAAAAGCGGGAATCCGGTAAAAAGCCGTATCGCTGCCGTTGACGGTCATGGGGCCGAGGCGGGGCAGTTCTTTCTTCCTGCTGCTGCAGGCAGCCAGCAGGCCGATGGCCAAAAGGACGGTGATAGTGCGTCTCATCAATTGCTGTTTTTCAATAGATTTTCGGCTTTTCGGATGACCTCATCCATCCGCGTTTTTACTTCCTCTATCTTTTCTTTCTCCGATTTCAGATATTCCATGCGCTCTTCGGAGTTCATTTCCCCGCGGTTGGGATTGTAATTCCTCATCCAGTCCATCATCATGTCATCGGCCTCATTCAGTGCTGCCATAACGGAGGTGTATTTTTCCGCAATCTCCGTGTTTGTAGCGCTCGTGTCGAGGTTCATCTCACGAAGCAGGGTTGCCAGGGTATCCTGATAGTAGCGCAGGTTACCGATTTTGGCCATGCTCTCATCGTGAATTTCTTCGACTTCCTTTTGCAGGCGGCCGGCATCGCTGTTTTTGTCATTGCCCGTGCCCGAATTGCATCCTGCGCTCAGCAGAAGCAAAAAGCCGGAAAACAGGAGAAACGCATTTTTTGCAGTGTTCATCGTGATTTATTTTTCCTCGTACAAAGCTACACATCTATTCAAAAAGAGAAAGCCGCTTAACAAGGAATTAAGCGGCTTTTTGAACTTTAGAAAATGCAGATGCGGATTAACGGCAATAGGTATCATAGGCCTGCATGAGATGGCTTGCAATCAACTCTGCCGGGCGGCCTTCAATCTGATGGCGCTCAATGAAGTGCACCAACTCCCCGTCTTTGAAAAGAGCAATCGAAGGGGAACTGGGCGGGTAAGGTGCCATAAACTGCCTTGCCTTGTCGGTGGCTTCGCGGTCGACTCCGGCAAAAACGGTCGTCAGGCGGTCGGGCAATACATCGAATTGCAGGGATGCCTTGACAGCCGGGCGGGCATTGCCTGCCGCACAACCGCATACACTGTTGACCACCACAAGGGTGCTTCCTTTTGACAAAATGGCGTTTTCAACTTCTTCGGGCGTCCGCAGTTCTTCAAATCCCGCTTTTGTCAGGTCTTCCCTCATGGGGGCTACTAATTCCGGTGGATACATAGATTTTATTTTTTGATTGTGGTAATTATATGCTGCTCAACAGCAGTTTATTTAGAATTGTTCTAAAACAAAGTTAAAAGAATAGACGGATTCGAAGAGTTGCGGCAAAAGACTTTATTTTTGCCGGTAAAATAATTGAAGCATGATTGATACATCCTTGAAATACAAAGTAAAAGACATCAGCCTGGCGGAATGGGGCCGCAAGGAGATCGAACTGGCCGAAGCCGAGATGCCGGGCCTGATGGCGCTGCGCGAAGAGTTCGGGCCGTCAAAACCCCTGAAAGGTGCGCGCATCACGGGCTGCCTGCACATGACCGTTCAGACGGCCGTCCTCATCGAAACCCTCGTAGAACTGGGGGCGGAGGTGCGCTGGTCTTCCTGCAATATTTTTTCTACCCAGGACCATGCCGCTGCCGCCATTGCCGCTGCGGGCATTCCCGTTTTTGCGTGGAAAGGAGAAAGCGAAGAAGAATATCGCTGGTGCATCGAGCAGACGCTCTTTTACGGTGACGAAAGCCGCCCGCTGAATATGATTCTCGATGACGGAGGCGACCTGACCAACCTCGTGCTGGATGAATATCCGGAACTGGCCAAGGGCATCCGCGGCATATCGGAAGAAACCACTACGGGCGTGCATCGCCTCTACGAGCGGATGAAAGAAGGCACCCTGCCCATGCCCGCCATCAATGTGAACGACTCGGTCACCAAATCGAAATTTGACAACAAATACGGCTGCCGCGAATCGCTGGTCGATGCCATCAGGCGGGCCACCGATGTGATGATAGCCGGCAAAGTGGCCGTGGTGGCCGGATACGGTGATGTGGGAAAAGGATCCTCGCAATCGCTGAGAGGCAACGGAGCCCGGGTCATCATTACCGAAATCGACCCCATTTGCGCCTTGCAGGCGGCCATGGAAGGTTTTGAGGTGAAAAGAATGGATGACGCCATCAAAGAAGCCGACATTGTGGTGACGGCCACCGGCAACAAAAACATCATCACCGGACGCCACTTCAAAGCCATGAAAGACAAATGCATTGTGGCCAATATCGGGCATTTCGACAATGAAATCGATGTGGCCTGGCTGAATGAAAACTACGGGCACACGCGGGTGAACATCAAGCCGCAGGTCGATAAATATACCATTGACGACCACGACATCATCCTGCTGAGCGAAGGGCGCCTGGTCAACCTCGGCAACGCCACGGGGCACCCCAGCTTTGTCATGTCCAACTCATTTACCAATCAGACCCTGGCACAAATCGAGCTTTGGAATCATGCCGATCGCTACGAAAACAAAGTGTATATGCTTCCCAAGCATCTGGACGAGAAAGTAGCCCGCCTGCACCTTGCCAAAGTAGGGGCGCAGCTCGAAGAGCTGACAGACGAACAGGCCGAATACATCGGCATTCCCAAAGAAGGCCCTTACAAACCGGATTATTACCGCTACTAATGATCCGAAGCAAAGCGAACAGCAATAAGAAGAAAAGAAGAAGGCGCGTCACTGTTCCTTCTTCTTTCTATTTTTGCTCCAGGCCATGACCCGTCTCTCCGTCAATATCAACAAGATCGCTCTTTTGCGCAATGCCCGGGGAGGAGACTTGCCCAATCTGCTGCAGGCAGCACTTGATATCGAAGATTTCGGTGCGGATGGCATCACGGTGCATCCCCGCCCCGATGAACGGCACATACGCTACAGCGACTGCTACCAGCTGCGCCCCCTGCTGCGCAGCGAATTCAATATCGAAGGATACCCCGATGAGCGCTGGCTCGGGATGGTGCTCGACCTGAAGCCCGAACAGGCCACCCTCGTTCCCGATGCCCCTGACACGCTCACCTCCGATCATGGCTGGGACAGCTACCGGCACATGGATTTCCTGAAAGAGGTGATCGGGCGCTTAAAAGAAAAGGGAATACGGGTTTCGCTCTTCGTTGATCCGGAGCCAAAGTGCATCGAGGGTGCTGCCGAAGCGGGAGCCGACCGTGTGGAGCTCTACACCGGCCCCTATGCCCACGGCTTTGCAAAGCATGCCGGAGAGGCCGCAGCCCCCTATGTACAGGCGGCAGCGCGCGCCCGGCAACTCGGCCTCGGCATCAATGCCGGCCACGACCTCAACCTCCGTAACCTCGGATATTTCCACAAGCAGATTCCTTTCCTTGACGAGGTTTCGATCGGGCATGCCCTGATAGCAGATGCCCTCTACTACGGCCTGGAAAACGTGGTTAACATGTATAAACGCCAGCTACAATGAAGCTAATCAAGCGAGTTTTCGGTCATCTCTGGGCCCTCTGGGCACTGATTTACTTTATTGCCCTGGCCATTCCGCTCTTCCCGCTCACCTACCTTTCCATTCGCCTGGCTCCGGCCAAAAAACGCTTTGACGTGGGCATGTGGTACTCCAGGTATTGGTCCAAGCTATTGTTGCTTGGCTTCGGAATGCCGGTAAAAACATACGGAAAGAGCATCGTAAAAGAGAATGCCCCCTGCATAATCGCCTCCAATCATGTTTCGCAACTTGACATACTGGTTTCGGCAGCCGCCATACCGATCAACTTCAAGTTCCTGTCAAAAAAAGAAGTAAAGAAAGTGCCGGTTGTCGGCTACCTCGTGACGGTGCTGCACATCCTGGTCGACCGCCAAAATCCCGAAAGCCGGAAGGCCTCGATGGAAGAGATGATCAGGCAGGTGCGTGCAGGACACAGCGTAAACATCTATCTGGAAGGGACACGAAACAAAGGGCCCCGGCTCCTCAAGGACTTTTATGACGGAGCTTTTCGGCTGGCGGTAGCCACCCAGCGGCCCATTGTGGTACAGAGCATCGGCAACACCTGGAACCGCGAAAACAAAAACCGGCCTTTTCAGCTTTTTCCCGGCATCATCCGCGTCTGGTTTGACGGCCCGGTTTCTACCCGCGGACGAAGCGAGGCCGATATCCCCCTGCTCAAAGAGGAGGTGCGCAAGCTCATGCTAAAGCGCCTGGAGGCCGTACACGGGAAGGAATATTCCTTATAAAAAATACGTTAGCCCCATGATGCGCCTGCTTTTCCTTCTCTTTTTCTTCCTCTCTCCCCTGCTATTGCCTGCCCAAAGCGGAAACCTGCTTTCGAACCCGGGATTTGAAGAAACGGACAGCAGCGGCAGGGTTAAAGACTGGTTTCTGCCGATGAGCAGCAACTACCACCATGACAAAGACGGGCACTACGGCCCTCCGCACAGCGGAGCCTACAAGGCCGGCATATGCATCTCTAATTACCGCTTCAGCGAGGCCATGCAAACCCTGCTCAAAGACAGCCTTCGAAAAGGAGAGAAATACCGCATCCGCTTTTATGCCCGTGCCCGGCCCCGAACCGAAGACTGTTATCACTACTTTGCAGTGGATGAGATTCAGATTTACTTTCCGGAAGAACCGCTGCCGGCCCTCCCCGTGAAGCCTTACCGGGTGAACGAAAATCGGCTCCTCCGTTTTGAGCTTTCGGGCCTTGACAGCAGCCAGCGGAAAGAATGGCAGCACTTTGAAGCGACTTACACGGCCCGGGGAGGCGAACGGCTGATGGCTGTGGGCTACTTTATGCGCAAAGACAGCAGCAAACCCCTGACGATGAAGGCCCTCTCTGATACGAAAACGGAGAAAGAGAGAAAACGGAAGAAACGAAGTAAAGAAACGGCAACGGAACACCCCATCGGGGGCTACTATCGCGAAGCGGATGAAGCCTTCCGTGTGCGGTATTATTTTGACGACTTTGATTTGCAGGCAGAGACCCCGTCCGGGCGGCCTGCTGCCGATGCCCGAAGCCGGCCACGCGATGGCAGCCGTTGGGTTTTTCACAATATCCATTTCCGCTTCGACCGCTCCGACCTGGTGCCATCGGCCTTTCCGGTGCTTGACAGCCTCGCCCGGGTTTTGAAGCGTTATCCCGGCCTCGAGGTGGAAATTAGCGCCTATACCGACAGCGTTGGCAGCGAGCGCTACAACCTCCGCTTATCCGGTGAACGGGCCGGAAGCGTAATGCAGTACCTGATCGGAAAAGGCATCGACCCTGCACGCCTGAGAGCCACGGGAAAAGGGGAAAGCGAAGCCATCGGAGACAACGGAACGGAAAAAGGCCGGGCGCTCAATCGCAGGGTGGAATTTATCTTCCGGAAGCACTAAGCCCTCAACGCTTCTATGTATTCAATGTATAATTCCGCTTCCCTTTTTCCCCGTGCCGCTGCAAAATGCCGGCATGATAAAGGCGGTCGAGTGATTTTTTTGCCAGTGCAAATGGAATGTCCATCATCTGCATATACTGCCCCACCGTAATGGTGTGATGAATATTCAGGTATTGAATCAGTCCCTTGTTTTTTTCCGAGAAGATAGGAATGGGATCGTTTTTACTTTCCACGGCTTCCATGGCGGCCAGCCGCTCTTCATCGCTCACGCACTCATCGCCCTGCCGTATCCAGAAGCGGGCATTCCCCTCGCGGTCGATGCTCCGGTGCCCGCCCGTTTTGCTCTTTGGGATATAGGCCGCCAACACCCGCAGGCCCCCGCTGCGATACACGCTGTAGCGCGGCTTCAAAGGCGGCACACAAAACTCCGAAGCGGCCCGGTCGGTCACATACTTCTCCTGCTCGGGATCCACGCCCGCAATTTCCCCGAAGTCACTTATACCGATCAGTATGGTTCCTCCGTTCCGGTTGGCAAAAGCCACCATGTTGCGGGCGATTTTTTCGGCACTCTTCACCGTAAGCTTGAAGTCGAGTTCCTCGTGCTCGCCTTCCTTGATCCATTGCATCAGCTTCTCCGTATCGCTCATTTGAGTGGCCGGTATTTCCTTTTCGTCATTCAACATGAAAAATAAAAAATGTGCACCAATTGGCCGAAGATGCGGAGGCTGCAAAGAAAGCTTCAGGACACAAAACTTATCATGAGCGCAGCTATCAGCAGGGACGAGAAGATGAGCAGGACGGCTCTGGAGAGGATGGGAATCAAGGCATTCATGACCTTATCTGTTTTTATTAACTTCTCAATTCATACGGAAAAAGGAGACAAAAGGTTATGCCGCGGGCAAAACAATACGGAAAGTAGTGCCCTTGCCCTGCTCGGATTGTTTGACAAAGACCTTCCCGTTGTGGTAGTTTTCGACAATGCGTTTTGTGAGCGAAAGGCCGAGTCCCCAGCCCCTTTTTTTGGTGCTGAATCCGGGATTGAAGACCTCCTTGAATTTCGACTTCGGTATGCCTTTCCCGGTGTCGCTGAGGTCGATAATCAACTGCCCGCCCAGGCGTCCGATCTTCATTTTTATCTCGCCCGTACCGTTCATGGCATCCAGTGCGTTTTTTACCAGATTTTCGATCACCCAGTCGAAGAGCGGAGCATTGATTCTGGCATGCAGGTCTTGCCCTTCAGCGGGTTCGAATACGAATTGCGCCTGGCGTGAAGTGCGCGACTGCAAATAAGAGAAACTCTCCTTCAGGTGGCTGCGCATATCGGTTTTTTTCAGCTCGGGCGAGGAGCCGATCTTCGAAAAGCGCTCCGTAATGAGTTCGAGGCGGTTTACATCCTTCTCCAGTTCCCTGACAATCTTCTCATCCACGCCCGAAGATTTCAGATACTCGACCCAGCCGACCAGCGAGCTGATGGGCGTGCCCAGCTGATGGGCCGTTTCTTTGGACATGCCCACCCAAACCTTGTTTTGCTCCGACTTGCGGGCCGTGGAGAAGGCATAATAAGCAATAAAAAGAAAGAGCGCAATGATACCGAACTGTATGTACGGGTATATCTGGATCTGCGAAAGGAGCTCCGAAGCACTGTAATAGATGTACTGTTTTGAACCGTCTTGCAACACAATCTCGATGGGGTCGTTTTCCGAGGCCATTTTTTTCATTTTCCGCTGCAGGTAACCCTCCTCTTTCACCTCCAGGGGATCGAGGTTGCCGTAGGCGAGTATCTCACCGTTCTCAGCGGCATAAATAACCGGCACGGAGGCTGCATTGAGCACCACTTCGCTGATAAAAGAGTTCATATACGACTCGATGGTCTGTTTGATTTCCCTGAAGAGCTTTGAGTCCTGGTAATAGATGCGGTTGGCCCCTTCGTACTTGCTGTCCACAATGGGCTCATAATCGGTAAAGCGCTTCAGGGCACTGTCGCTCAACTGCACCCCGTCACGAATGCCCGGGTCGTCCACATTGCGGTAGCTGAGAATGCGGTTCTGCGCATCGACCATAATGACCGGGATGTTCTGATTGCTGCTGATTATATTGGTGATGATGGGGTCCACATCGGCATCGATGCTTGTGCTCAGTGCCCGGTGGATGGCATCGGCATAGAGCTGCACCTTGCGCCTCTCTTCGTTGGCCAGGCGCTCGAAAAGTTCACTCTGCCGCTCGAGCAGCTTGGCCCGCTCCCGCACGGCCTGTGCCCATATTTTCACCTGCTTCTTCTCGCTGTGGGCTATTCGCGAAGCGATGACGGAGTTGTACCACAGAGAGACCCCCACAATGAGGGCGGCAAAGAGCATCAGCCAGAGCTTCCACTTGCTCTTTTGCTCATATATATTTTGAATCTTCCTTTTTACCATTCTTCAATAAATTCCATTTCCCCCGGACTGCTTTTTTGCGGCTTCAGTCGCGGCTCTCCGGCCTCCGATCCGATCTGATCAAAATCAATAAACTCATTCTCCCGAATAAGGTTCATCCTTTCAAAGCGCTCCGTGACCTTGCGCTTGCTAAATTCGATCTCCGGGTCATCCACCCCGCCTTTCATGGCCACATAAAGATAAAGCAATCCGTCACGTTCCTCTCCGTCCTCCGGAAGGCTGCTTTTTCCGGGGCTGAATTTGCGGGCCAGGACATCGAGCAAATCCACCTTGAAGTAATAATCCACGGAATCGGGATAGTAAAAATAGTCGCCACTCAGCCAGAGATTCATGGCCGTGGATTGGATGGCCATCACCGGCAGGATGACCCGGTCGCCTTTGAGCAGGACAATGTTCTTCAATGTGGAAAAATGAATTTCTTCCAGTTCCTTCACCTTTACAAAAGACGAAAGCTGCATCATGGGGGCAAAATGATAAAGCCCTCCGTCTCTTATCTCCAGCGTTCCTTTGAGGTCGCTTTTCCTCGATTGCAGGCGCAAGTGCCGGTCAAACTCCAGGCTGCCGCTGATGCGGCCCTCCATGCGCCCGCTCAGGTTCTCGGACAAGAGATAGTCTTGCCGGAAATTATCAAAAGAACGGAAAAGGGCCCTCACATCGATGTGGCTGCCTCGGAGTTCACTTTCCAGAAGCAGCCCACCGGGAAGGTAGCGCCCGATGCTGCGCATATGAAACGCCCCTCCCGAGCTTTTCAAAGAGAGGGTATCGAGGGTGAGCAGATAAGGGCGCAGGCGTATGCCGGCAACAATGTCTTCGGCACGAAAGCTGCCGGCCCTCAGCTCCCCGCATGAAAAATTCAGGTCGCCCCTGACGCTTTTCAGAAATTTCAGATAATCCGCGGTGCTGTCTTCGCTTGCCGAAGCGGAGCCAAAAGCCCCCAGAATGCGGTCCAGTTCATTCCAGTCCTGAAAGTCCGAGTGAATCTCTGCCTCGATGGAGGGGTGCCCCGCACTGCTGTCCGGAAAAGCCGGCCAGTTTTTCACTTTTCCCCGCAAGCTGAAATCGCTGGCTCCGAGGCGGGCATCTTCCACGTTCATTTCCAGGTCTTTGTCTTTCAACTTAATTTTCAGCACTCCCGCTTCAAAGGCTTCGCCCCTGCTCTCAGCGGCCAGGTCCACCACATTGAGTGTGCCCCCGGCAGCGGCCATGCGGCCCGAGGCATAGTGAAGTTGCAGATTTTCGAAAATAAAAAGACCGCCCAGGCCGGATATATCCGCTTCGATGGCCTCCGGGCTCAACGTGCGCGCATCCCAGGTACCATTGATTTTCAGCTTCAGATCGGGACTATCGAAATTTCTCAGCCGACCCTCCATATCCAGAGGATATCCCCCGCAACTCAGGCGGACTTTCCGGAGGACAAGCTCCGAAGCGGAAAAGCTGTTTTCCGTTCCATTGTTGAAATTCAGCTCCATGTCCAGCTCGCGTATCTCGTCTTCGAGAAATGGGAGGCGGACCCGCGCATCGCGAAGAGATATCCCGAAATCCAGATGCGGATTCCGGCCGCTGCCGTAGGGTCCTTTTGCGCTGGCGCGAAGATTCCAGCTTCCTTCGCCCTGCCAGTGCCAGGGCTCCGGCAGGAAAGAGTCGCAAAGCGATGCGAGAATGCCCATGTCCATTTCCTCTCCTGCGACCAGCAGGTCGATCCAGAAGCCGTACGGCTTCTCCTCGATCAAGCCCCGGATACGCAGCGGGGCGCCATCCAGCAAAAGGCTTGTGTTTACAAAGCGGTAAATTCCCTTTTCCCGGTCGGCCGTCAGCCGCCCTCCGAGATGGATATCTGCGGGAAGCGGATACGAGACCCCTCCGAAGCGGGGCGCCTCGGCTCTCAGGTCCGTATTGACATTCATATCCAGCAGACCGTTGTTCAGTTGCACAGCCACCTGCCCGTCCATGAGCGAGAAATCCAGGTATTGTGATGAACGTTCATCGCGATAGTCCAAATCAATGCGATCAAATGAAAAGCCGCTGATATTCAGGCTCAGGGATTCTCCGGCAGCCGGGCCGCTGCGGGGCGAAGCGTTACCGGGCATTTTGAGCACCTCAAAATTTTTTCTTCCCTGCGCATCGATATGCAGCATCAGGCGGGCATGACCGAGGTCCACCTTGCGAATGGTGTAGCGTCCGCGCAGGAAATCGAAGGGATTGAAAAGAAAGGAAAGCCGGTCGATGAAGGCCACGGTATCGCTGTCGCTGCCTTCAGAGAGGATGAGAATGCCCGAAAAGGACAGGGAGGCATCGGGAAAGTGGCTCAGCAGGGAAATCCGGGCGGGTCCGTCCGCTTCAATCCGGGCAGTGATTTGCCCGTTCAGCCGCCTCAGCATTTCGCTTTTTATGTTGCCCGAAAAGAATTCGGGCAGCAAAAGCAGCGTCAGAAAGAGGAGCAGAAGAAAACCCGTGATGGCTGCGGATATTTTCAGAAGGCGCTTGGACATATTGACAAAACTAATTCGTACCCTGAAAAGTATCTTCCGCAGGCATATAAAACAGCATAGGGCCTGTCATGTGTATGCGCCATGCTACGGGCTGCCCGCTTCCGGGCTTTTCAATTCCTGCTGCAATGCAGCTATTATTTTGTCAAAATAGAGGAACAATCTGAGCCGGGTGTCCTTCATTTCTTCTTTGTCAATACGTTCGAAGTGAAGTTTCACCTCTTCCATCACACGGGTAAAGTCGGGCATTCCGAGATAGGAAACGCTGGGCTGAAGTTTGTGTTTGATTTGCCGGTAGCTCATCACATCGCCTTCGGCTATGGCACGGTCGATGCCCTCTTTCGAGAGGATGAACTCGTTGACCATCAGCCCGATCAGGTTATGATAGCGATCCTGCTGGTCGGCAAAGGTTTGTTTCAGGTAATTCAGATCGGGGTCATCTTCGGGCAGCGTTGCCGCCTGCCCCGGCTGCTGCATGAGGCGCAGCATGGCGTCCAGCACATCGAATGCCGCTTCTCCGGCATCCGTGTGGGAGAGATGGATTTTTTCTTCCTGCGGGGCAGCGGCCTCCTCCCCTCCGCTTCTGCTCAGATGTAGCGTATCGTCCGACAAGGCCTGCAAATGAAAGGGCTTCTGTGATTCGTCTCCCGCACGCGGTGCGTGGTCCGTCAGTACAATGCCGAGTTCTTCGCAAACTTCTTCCATCAATGCGCGAAGGCTATCCACTCTGTTCTCCAGAAGCAGGGTTTGCTTTTGCAGGGGGGCATATTTTAACTTCTCGGCATGAAACACAAACGGCAGTTTAGCTTGAATTATCAAATATCGAATATTCCGGGATTATGTCAAGGATTGAATGCTTTGCCAAAAACGGGCAGCCGTCTGATCCCATGAAAACGGACGGCTTTGCGCCCCGCAGCGGGCTGCCAGCTTTTCCCGCTGTCCGGGCCGGTCGATTTCGCTCAGGCCCCGGGAGATATCCTCCACGCTAAGCGGATCGACCAGGATGGCCGCATCACCGGCCACTTCGGGCATGGAACTCACATTCGAGGTAAGGCAGGGCACCCCGCATTTCATGGCTTCGAGCAGAGGAATGCCGAAACCCTCGAAAAGGGAAACATAAGTCAGCGCCCAGGCTCCGGCCATTATGCGGGCAAGTGAAGAAACGGGCTGATAACCGAGAAAGCGTACCTCCTGGCGGTGCTCCATCTGCTCATACACTCTTTTAATGTCGCCCGTCATCCAGGCCTTGCGTCCGGCCAGCAGCAGTTTTTTCTCCGACCCGCTCTCGCGCTTATAGCGATCGAAAGCCGCCAGCAGACGATCAATGTTTTTTCGCGGATGCAAAGACCCGACATAGAGAAAATATTCCTTTCCGCCTGCAAATTCCGCTTTGATCTGCTCCCGGGTGGCGGCATCGACCGGGCGATAGGCCTCGTGGGCTCCGTTGTACACCACATCCACTTTCTCCCCGGGCACTTTCAGTCGCTCGGTGATGTCTTTTTTCGAATATTCGGAGACCGTCACGATGCGACCGGCACGGGCTGCAAAAAGGGGATAGTAATGAAAAAAGTATTTCCGGATGCTCCACTTCACCTGCTCGGGATAATGCAGGATGGACAAATCGTGCAGGGTAATGAGCGAGGGAACGGAGAGGCGCAGGGAAGTGTACATCTCGGCAGATACGAAGAGATCGGCTTTTTCTTTGCGAAGGATCGAAGGAACGGTATGTTCAAACCAAAGATACCAGAGGAGGGGATGGCGCGAGCGGGGGCTTTTCTCAATGATCTTCACATTGGAAGCATAGCGAAATGCAGGATCGGCCGGCCGGTCGAAGAGAAAAAGGAACTCGTGTTCGGGGTGCCGGCAGACGATGCGGCTCATCACTTCGTGGGTAAACCAACCGATTCCTTCGAGTTGATTCATTTCCATTGCCCGCATGTTGACTGCTATTTTCATATCTGCCGTTCCCTGCCCAAAAATAGTTAAATTTGAAGCCCTCAGAGATGCCGATTGCAAGCCGATTTTATGAAAATTCTCTCCGTACTCAGCAAATCACCTTTTCCCGCACATGACGGAGGCACCCTGGCTTCCACGTCTCTGCTCCGCCTGCTTCAAAAGAACGGCCACGACCTGACGGTCTTTGTCTTTTCCACGGACAAACACCCTTTCCGGGCAGCGCGCATTCCGCCCGATCTCGCTTCGATTGATTTTGTTCCTGCATCGCTCAATACCCTGCCGGACATCCGCGGGGGCTTTCTAAATCTTTTCAGCCGCAACAGCTATCACCTTCAGCGATTCTATGATGCAGAAGCGGCCTATGCGCTGGGCGAGTTGATCGAAGACCGGCCCTTCGATCTCATTCTGCTTGACGGCCTCTTCAGCGCCCCGTATCTGCCCTTGATTCGCAGGGAAACGGCTGCCCCCATCGTCCTGCGCACACACAACATCGAGCACGAGATATGGAAGCGCTACTCGGACGATACCGCCAGCCTGATCCGCAAAATGTATATCCGCCTTCAGGCCCGGAGGCTTTCGAGAGAAGAAAAAAGCATTCTCTCCGAAGTGGATGCCATCCTGGCCATTTCCGAACGGGATGCGCGCATCATCCGGACATTTACCCCGAAGGACCTGCCTGTCGAAGTACTTCCTTTTGCCATGGACATGAGCGAATACGAATGGACGGAGCAACTGAAGGAAGGACAAAAGATCGGACACATAGGAGCGATGGACTGGCTGCCCAACCGCGAAGGCATCAACTGGTTGAAAAAAGAAGTATGGCCCCGCATACGCGAGCAGGCGCCCGATGCGGAATTGCTGCTGGCCGGCCGCGGAATGGCGGCCTCCGGACAGACGGGAGCCGGCATAAAGGAACTCGGAGAAGCGGAAGATGCCCGGGCGTTCATGCGGGGTCTGAATGTCTTTGTCGTACCGCTTTTCTCGGGCAGCGGACTGCGCATCAAAATACTCGAGGCGATGGCCCTCGGCATCCCCGTGGTGGCCACGGCCATGGCTGCCGAGGCGATCGATGCGCGGAACGGACAGGAAATCATGCTGGCCGACCGGGCGGAAGATTTTGCCGATGCCGTGCTCCGCATCGGCAGGGATGGCAGCCTGGCAGAACAAATCAGGCGACAGGCACGCTTGCTGGTCGAGCGCCAGTATGCAGCGCAAACCCTGGGCCTCCGGCTTGAAAAATTTCTCAATAAATTGAACGCATGAAGATTGCCGCTTTCCTCCCCCGCATGCCCTGGCCCCTAGACAAAGGCGACAAGTTAAGGGCGTACCACCTGCTCAAAGGCCTCGCCCGGAATCACGAGATATATCTCTTTGCCCTTCACGAGGGCAATGACCCCCGTGCGGGAATTGAAGTTTTGGGCGAATTTTGCCGGGAAGTGCATATCGAACGGCTCGGAAAAGCATCGCGAGTGCGGGGCCTGAGCCGGGCACTGGCCAAGGGCTGGCCCCTGCAGGCCGGCTACTTCCACCATCCGGCACTGGTCGAAAAGTGGCGCGCCTTTCTGGCCGCCCACCGGCCCGGGCAAACATTCTACCAGCTGATACGCAGCCTCCCCTACCTGAAAGCCGCCACGGATATTCCCGCGGTCATCGACTACCAGGATGCCTTCTCGCTGAGCATGGCCCGCCTGGCAGGAGAAAGCCGCCCCCCGAAGAGCTGGGTCTGGCAGCGGGAGGCGGAGAAAGTGGCCCGCTTTGAAACCGAAGCCCAACGCCTCAGCAGGCGGCAAATCATTATCTCGGAACAGGACCGTGAGAACCTGCCCTTCGAAGAGCGCCACAATGTGCATGTGATCAGCAACGGAATCGATCTGGATATTTTCAAACCGCGGGAGGCGGAGAAAGACATTGACATCCTCTTTGCGGGCAACATGAGCTACCGCCCCAATATTACGGCCGCTAAATATCTTGTCGAAAAGATCATGCCCATCGTCCGTGAGCTGCGGCCCAAATTGAAGATTGTGCTCGCAGGCACCCGGCCGGCAGCCGAAGTCAGGCAGCTGGCCGGCCCAAACGTAGAGGTGACCGGGTATGTCGAGGACATCGCTGCCTGGTATGCGCGCTCGCGCATGCTGCTGGCACCCATGCAGACGGGGGCCGGACTGCAAAACAAGATACTGGAGGCCATGGCCATGGAACTGCCGGCCATCGTCTCGGAGATAGCCGCCAAAGGCCTGCCCGAAAAAGCCCGCGAACTGGTTCTCGTGGAAAAAGAGCCGGAAGATTATGCGGAATCGGTCATCGAACTGCTGAATGAAGAAAACTATGCCGCCATGCTCGGGCATCAGGGCAGGAAATATGTGCTCGCCCATCACAACTGGGCACAGATTTCGGATGCCTTCGAAAAGATATTCACAGACTGAGGCCCGCCATCGGCAATTCCTTTTCCCCCATAATTTTTTGCATTTTAACTTCGGGCTTCGTTGTATTTCGAAATTGCCTTAAGTAGTTTCGTATTCCTTCTTTATCAAAAAAATCCGGAGTAAAAAAGAGATGCCCGAGTTCACCCATCTTCATTGCCACACACAATACTCGCTGCTCGATGGTTTTGCCGATATCGATGCCTATATGGAAAAGGCAAAGGATGACGGAATGAAGGGACTGGCCATCACCGACCACGGCAATATGTTCGGGGTTTTTAAATTTTGGGACTCGGCACAAAAAAAAGGTCTCAAACCCATCATCGGCTGCGAGTTCTACCTCGTGGACGACCGCCACGTCAAAGAGTTCAAAAACGGCAAAAGGGACAAACGCTACCACCAGCTGATTCTGGCCAAGAATGCCGAAGGATATAAAAACATCAGCAAACTTACTTCCCTCGGATTCATCGAAGGATATTACAGCAAATATCCGCGGATCGACAAGGAACTGATAAGGAAATACAAGGACGGACTGATTGCCACCACGAGCTGTGTGGCAGCCGAAGTGCCCCAAACATTTTACGAAAAAGGGCCTGAAGAAGCGGAAAAAGTATTTCGGGAATGGCTGGATATATTCGGGGAAGACTATTACATCGAACTGCAACGCCACGGCTTGCGAGGCATCGACCAGGAAGCCGTCAACCGTTTTCTCGTGACGATGGCACGGAAACACAATGTGAAAATCATCGGCACCAACGACAGCCACTACGTGGATCAGGAAGACTGGCTGGCGCAGGATATTCTGCTTTGCCTCAATACGGGCGATTTCCAGAAAGTGCCTGTGGGAGAAAGCAAAGGCGGGCAAATCCGTGTGCAGGTAAAAGGCAAATGGGAGTATGACACGCCCGAGAACCTGCTCAAAAAATATCCTTCCGAATCGGCCGTGCGCGAGATCGTGAGGCAGCTTAACGAGAACAATCGCAAGCGTTTCGGCTTTGAAAACGACCAGTTTTATTTCAAAAAATCGGAGGAGATGGCGGCCCTCTTTCACGATCTGCCCGAAGCCATAGAAAACACCATGGAGATCTTTGATAAGATCGATACACCCCGCCTGCAACGCGATGTGCTGCTGCCCAACTACACCCTTCCCGAAGGCTATGAAAGCCAGGATGATTATCTCTACGATCTCAGCTTTGAACGGGCCGAAAAAAAATACGGTGAGATCACGGAAGAAGTGAGAGAGCGCCTGGAATACGAGCTGAAAGTCATCCGCGACATGGGATTTGCCGGTTATTTTCTCATTGTGCAGGATTTCATAGAAGCCGCCCGCAAACAAAATGTACGGGTAGGCCCCGGCCGCGGCTCCGCAGCCGGATCGGCCGTGGCCTATGCCATCGGCATCACCGACATCGACCCCATCCGCTACAAGCTCCTCTTCGAACGGTTTCTGAATCCCGAGCGCATCTCCATGCCGGATATCGACATTGACTTTGATGATGTGGGGCGGCAAAAAGTGATTGACTATGTGGTCGAAAAATACGGTTACAAGCAGGTAGCACAGATCATCACATACGGCACCATGGCTTCGCGCAGTTCGGTGCGAGATGTGGGTCGCGTGCTTCAGTATCCCCTCTCCGACACCGACCGCCTGGCCAAGATGATACCCGACACGGCCAAAAACCTGACAAGCGCTTTCAAAGAAAACAAAGACCTGGGTCGGCTGCGCGAAGAAGAAGAAAGTGAGCCCGGCAAAGTGCTCAAGCTGGCCGAAAAACTGGAAGGCTCCATCCGGCAGCGGGGCATCCATGCGGCCGGAGTCATCATCGCACCCGATGATCTTACCAACTTTATTCCCGTCTGCACCTCTCCCGAATCGGAGCTCCTCGTCACGCAGTATGACGGAAAATACATTGAGTCGGCAGGCATGCTGAAAATGGACTTCCTGGGACTGAAGACCCTCTCGATCATCAATGATGCCCTCGAGCTGATCAAAGTCAACAAGGGGCTGGATATTGACATCGACCGCATCGACCTGGACGATGAGAAGACCCTCGAACTCTACCGGAAAGGCGAAACCATCGGCACCTTTCAGTTTGAATCGGACGGCATGCGCAAATGGCTCAAACAACTGCAGCCGAGCAACATCGAGGACCTGATTGCCATGAACGCCCTTTACCGGCCCGGTCCGATGGATTTCATCATCAACTATATCAACCGAAAACACGGGAAGGAAAAAACGGAGTATCCGCATCCGCTTTTGGAGGAAATTCTGGCTCCCACACACGGTATCATGGTTTATCAGGAGCAAATCATGCAGACCGCGCGGATCATTGGCGGCTTCACGCTCGGTAAAGCCGATGTGCTGAGGCGGGCCATGGGCAAGAAGAAGATCAAGGTGATGCAGGAGATGAAAGAGGAGTTCATAGCCGGAGCGGTGTCGCGGGATATCGACCCGAAACAGGCCGAAGAAATCTTCTCGGTCATGGAAAAATTTGCCCTGTACGGCTTCAACCGCTCGCATGCGGCTGCCTATACCATGCTGGCCTTTCAGACGGCCTGGCTCAAGGCCAACTATCCGGCCGAATACATTGCCTCGGTGCTCACCCACAATATGAGCGACATCAAAAAGCTCACTTTCTTTCTGGATGAAGCCCGGCACATGGGCATCCGCACGCTGGGCCCCGATATCAACGAGAGCCGGCTGAAGTTTACCGTCAATGCGAAAGGCGAAATCCGCTATGCCCTGGCAGGCATCAAAGGCGTGGGCGAGGCGGCTGTCGAAGCCATCATCAGCGAGCGCGACAAAAACGGCCCCTTCGAGAATATATTTGATCTGACCAAACGCGTCAACCTCAGGGCGCTGAACAAAAAGAGCCTCGAAAGCCTGGCCAAGGCCGGTGCTTTTGATTGTTTCGGAGAAAAACGATCGCGCTACTTTGCAAGCTACAACGACAACAGCGATGCCCTTGAACGGGCCGTGCGCTTCGGCAGCCAGTATCAACAGCAATTGCAGAGCTCAAGAAATTCACTGTTCGGTGAAGAGGTCATGACGGCCACCCTGGTAACGCCCGAGCTGCCCGCTGCCGCTCCATGGCATCCGCTCGAGCTGCTCGAAAAAGAAAAAGAAGTGACGGGCATCTACCTGAGCGGGCACCCGCTGGACGACTTCGCACTGGAGCTGAAATATCTTTGCACCCCCATCGAAAAACTGCCACAGTGTAAAAACATGACTGTGCAGATTGGCGGCATGGTGAAAAGCCGCAAAGAGCGGATGACCAAACGCGGACAAAAATTCGGCCTTTTTGAAGTGGAAGATTTTACGGGCAGCCACAGCATGGCCCTTTTCAAAGAAGAATTTTTCAACTTCTGGAACATGCTCGAAGAAGGCAATGCCGTGCTGATTACGGGAACTTATCGCGACCGCAACGAGAGGCGGGACGGATATGACGAGCACTGGGAACTGTCGCCCTCGAAGGTGGAACTGCTCGCAGAAGCCCGTGCACGCTACGTGAAGGAAATCATGCTAACGATAGACATCAGCGACATCAAAAGTGCCACGGTGGAAGAACTCACGGCACAACTTGAGAAGAATCGAGGCAACGTACCCCTTAAAATCACTATTGACGACAAAAAAAACGGTTTCAGCCTGCAAACAAGCTGCAGCAAATACCTCATTGATGCCAGCAGTGGCATTCTGGAATACTTTGAAAATGCACCTGAATATAAACTGGCAATAAAACACTAAGAGGAACTTTAAAACAAAGTATTTAATTTCAATCGCATTACTTCAAACAATCAAGCAAAAAACAATAGAAATGGCAGTGGAAATTACAGACAGCAACTTTGAAGAACTGGTACTCAATGGCGACAAGGAAGTGGCCGTACTCGACTTTTGGGCCGAATGGTGCGGCCCTTGCAAAATGATCACCCCGATCATCGACCGCCTGAACGAAAAATATGGCGACAAAGCCCTTATCGGAAAAGTGAACGTAGACGATAATCCGGATATCTCGGTACGATACCGAATCCGGAATATACCGACCGTTCTGTTTATTAAAAACAGCGAAGTGGTGGACAAGCAGGTAGGTGCCGGCCCCGAAAAACTCTTTGAAGACAAGCTGACGAAGCTTCTTTAAGCGAATACAGGTTCTGTAAAAAAAGCTCCGCAGCGGAGCTTTTTTTATGCCCGCATGCGAAGGAAGCAATCCCCGGGACGGGCGGGCAGACGGCATATGAAAATTATGTGCTAATTTCCATGCCCGAATATGCATCGAATTTTCCTTATCTCAATCCTTCTTCTGTGCACATCTGCCGGCCTACGGGGTCAGAACAAGCGGGCCGAACTGGTCAGGCAGGTGGTGGATGAATTTATCGAAGAATACAGTTCAGCCGGCTATGAACTGGTGCACCGGGAAGTCTGCGACAAAGCACCCGGAGAACTCTGCCGCTATCCGTTTCAGATTACGCCTGAAATCAGCGAACTCTACATCATCGTCATCGGCAGCAAGAAAATAAAACCCACCCTCGCACTCGAAGACTCAAAAAGCACCCGGGTGATCACCTATACCATGGAAGAAGATGTCTCCGAAGAAAAACGGGTCAATATCGTGGAGAAAAAGTTTAGCCTCAGCAACACCCGCCTCGATGTGGTTTTCCACTTTGGCAATGTGCGATCTTTTACGGTGGAAGACAGCTATCTGCTGATTTTTAAAAAGGAAGCAGAGACACTGGGAAAGCAATAAACCCTAACTTTGAGCGCTTACAATTTCGGTAAACAAGCGACTATGCCCCGAGAAATTTTAAACCTTTCCGACTTGCATCAGTTCGACAACCTGGAGCTCCTGGCCCGGCAGGTAGTCGAAGGCTTTATCATCGGATTGCACAAGAGCCCTTTTCACGGATTCTCGGTCGAGTTTGCCGAGCACCGGCTCTACAACCCGGGCGAAAGCATCAAGAATGTGGACTGGAAAGTCTATGCGCGTAGCGACCGGATGTACGTAAAAAAATATGAGGAAGAAACCAACCTGCGGGCCAGGATAGTAATTGACGGCAGTTCATCCATGTTTTTCCCCGAAGACAAGAACCGGGAAGGCCGGCCCCGGGCCAACAAAATCAACTTTTCGGTGCTTTCGGCTGCCGCCCTGATGTATCTCCTGAAAATGCAGCGCGATGCCTTCGGTCTCAGCATTTTTTCGGAGCAGGTGGATACCCACACCGGTGTACGCAGCACCTCCATGCACTACCGCCTGCTGATCAATTATCTGCAGGAACTGCTGCAAAGAAAGAAAAAAAATATCCGCACCGATGCCGGCAGGAGCCTGCACCAGATAGCCGAGCGCATCCACAAGCGCTCACTGGTCATCATCTTCAGCGATATGTTTGAGAATGCGCTGGACGAGAAACGCTCGCAGGACGAATTGTTTGCGGCATTGCAGCATCTGAAATACAACAAACACGAGGTGATTCTCTTCCACACAGTTGACCGCCAGCGCGAGCTGGAGTTTCAATATGACAACCGCCCCTACCTTTTTGTTGACCTCGAGACGGGAGAAAAAGTGCGCCTGAGAGGGAATGCCGTAAAAGAACACTATATCGCCCGGGTGCGCAAGTTCGAAAAAAATCTGCGCCTCCGCTGTGCCCAATACAAAATCGACTTTGTGGAGGCCGACATCAACAAAGATTTCAAACAGGTCTTGCAGCCCTACCTGATGAAACGGGGCCGCCTCTACTGAGCTCTTGCAGATCAACGGTAAGCCTTAATTTTGAGGAGATGATAGCATTCCCATTTGCCAAAGTAAACCTCGGCCTTCGCATTCTCGGCAGACGCCCTGACGGCTACCACAATATCGAGAGCGTGCTCTACCCTGTTGCCTGGAAAGACAGCCTCGAATTTTTGCCTTCTGCGCATCAGAGCTTCCGCTCTTACGGCCTGCCCGTTGAGCGCAACGGACAAATCGATCTCTGCGAAAGAGCCTATCGCATGATCAAAGAAAAATATGCGCTTCCCGCGCTGGACATTGCCCTGCTGAAAAGCATACCGGCCGGAGCCGGACTGGGGGGCGGCTCCTCCGATGCTGCGGCCATGCTGACGGCCTTGAATAAAAGTTTCGGGCTGAATATGGCCGAAGTCGAACTGAATGAGATGGCAGCCCGCATCGGCAGCGATTGTCCCTTCTTTCTCCAAAAGCGGCCGGCCTTTGTTTATGAAAGAGGTGAGCGAATGGAGGAATTTCCGCTTTCTCTCGACCGTTATCAGTTTCTCATTGCCTATCCCGGCATTGCTGTCAGCACTGCGGATGCCTACCGGCATTGCCGGCCCAGCGGGCAGCCTCTCGAGCGTCAGCGCCTGCTTGCCGAACCGCCCTCAGCCTGGGATGACTTTCTGGTCAACGACTTCGAAAAAAGTGTTTTTGAGGTCTTTCCGGCCATTGCACAATTAAAGAAAAAAATAAAAAGGATGGGAGCCCTCTATGCTGCCATGAGCGGAAGCGGCTCAGCCGTGTACGGCATCTTCCGCGAAGCACCCATGGCCATGGATGCAGCCCAAACACTCGGTCTGCCCCTCGAATATGTCTATTCCGGCAATCAGTAAGAGATCAGTCACTCCCACCCCAAAAAGGTATCTGCAGAGCTGAAATGGGTCTGCCAAATGTCCTTCGTCATACTCCGTGGCTGCTTTCTGCAGAGCCCTGCCCGGAAATCAAAGCAAGAAGCATTCACCGAAATGCCTTTGAGGCCATTTCCGAACAGCCGGGAGGCTACTTCCCTCAAATCACCAATCACCAATCACCAATCACTAATCACTAATCACC
>Ga0256839_1002169_pt1 | contig 22406 bp, 18 predicted proteins | sample 354166metaG_FD_185968 | JGI IMG/M metagenome (GOLD analysis project Ga0256839, IMG submission 185968) | Hydrothermal vent microbial communities from Mid Atlantic Ridge, Atlantic Ocean - 354-166 | ecosystem: Environmental > Aquatic > Marine > Hydrothermal vents | place: Atlantic Ocean: Mid... | reverse complement strand
GCCTCCCCCACGATGTGCACCTCGCGCACCAGGCGCACGCCCTGCTCACGCTCGACCGTGTCGGCCACGCGGCGGATCAGGGCCTCCACCTGGGCCGCCGTGGCGCCGCCGGTGTTGACGATGAAGTTGGCGTGCTTCTCCGACACGCAGGCCGCGCCCTCGCAGGCGCCCTTCAGGCCACAGGCCTCGATCAGCCGCGCGGCGAAATCGCCGGGCGGATTGCGAAACACCGAGCCGGCATTGGCCTGCTTGGTCGGCTGGGTCTCGCCACGCCGCGCCAGCAGTTGCTTGATGCGCGCCTGGCCGGCGGCGGTGTCGCCGGGGCGCAGTTGCAGTTCGGCGGCCACAAACCACTCGCCCGTCGGCCCCTGCACGTGTCGGTAGCCGATCTCGTAGTCGCCGGGGCCACGGCGGTGGCGGCCGCCGTGGCGGTCGAGGGTCTCCACCGCCTTGACGATGGACCAGGTCTCGCCGCCGAAGGCGCCGGCGTTCATCGCCAGGGCGCCGCCCAGGGTGCCGGGGATGCCGGCCAGGAACTCGGCCCCGGTGAGGCCGTGGCGGGCGGCCAGGCGCGCCACCTTGGCGCAGCTCACCCCGGCCTCGGCGTACAAGCGGTCGCCAGCGAGCAGGCGCAGGCCGTCCAGCACCCCGCTGGTGGCGATCACCGAGCCGCGCAGGCCGCCGTCGCGCACCAGCAGGTTGCTGCCCAGGCCCAGCCAGAACACCGGCTCGTCCGCCGGCAGCTGTGCCAGGTAGGCGGCCAGGTCGTCGATGTCCGCCGGGCGGTAGTAACGCTCCGCCGGGCCGCCGATGCGCCAGGTGGTGTGGCGCGACAGCGGCTCGTCGACACGCAGCTCGCCGCGCAGGCCGGTGATCTGCGGGGCGGCGTTCATGGGCGTGGCTCCTGAAGATCCAACGCAAAGGCGCGAAGACGCAAAGGGCGCAAAGAAAGACCAGCATGGGTCGGTATCCCACACTCGCCTGTAGGAGCGCCTTCAGGCGCGACCCATTGGCCAGCCGCGCCATCGCGCCTGAAGGCGCTCCTACAGGGCGTGATACGTCTGATCCATACAAAAAACCTTTGCGCCCGTTGCGTCTTCGCGCCTTTGCGTTGAAGGCTTTTCCGGTATTCGCACCAAGCCATCACTCGCCCTCCCCCAGTTGCCCGGGCAGCTTCGCCGCCGCCGCGCCGATGGAGCCGGCGCCGAGGGTGAGCAGCACGTCGCCGTCGCGCAGCAGGCCGCGCAGGATCCCGGGCAGTTCCTCGAGGTCCTCGACGAACACCGGATCGACCCGTCCGCGCAGGCGGATGGCGCGCGCCAGGGCGCGGCCGTCGTCGCCACCCTGGGGCTGTTCGCCGGCGGCATAGACCTCCAGCAACACCAGGGCGTCGGCCTCGGAGAGCACCTGGGCGAAGTCCTCGAACAGGTCGCGGGTGCGCGAGTAGCGGTGCGGCTGGAAGGCCAGCACCAGGCGGCGATCGGGCCAGGCGCGGCGCGCCGCGTGCAGGGTGGCGGCCACCTCGCGGGGATGGTGGCCGTAGTCGTCCACCAGCAGCACGCGGCCGGCGGGGGTGTCGATCTCGCTGTGGATCTGGAAGCGGCGGCCGATGCCCTGGAATTCGCGCAGGCCCTTCTGAATCGCCGCATCGGAAACGCCCAGCTCACTGGCCACGGCGATCGCCGCCAGGGCGTTGAGGGCGTTGTGCGCGCCGGGCATGTTGAGAGTGACGTCCAGCTCGCCCTCGTGGCCACGGCGCACCACACGGAAGTGGGTGTGGGGGCCGTCCTGACGCAGGTCGAGGCCACGCACGTCGGCGTCGGAGGCCGCGAAACCGTAGGTCAGCACCGGCTTGGAAAAGGCCGGCAGCAGCTCGCGCAGCACCGGGTCGTCGGCGCACAGCACCGCCAGGCCGTAGAAGGGCAGGTGATGCAGGAATTCCACGAAGGCCTGCTTGAGACGCTCGAAGTCGCCGCCGTAGGTGGCCATGTGATCGGCGTCGATGTTGGTGACCACCGCCATCATCGGCGCCAGGTAGAGGAAGGAGGCGTCGCTCTCGTCGGCCTCGGCCACCAGGTAGCGTCCCTCGCCGAGACGCGCGTGGGCGCCGGCGCTGTTGAGCAGGCCACCGATGACGAAGGTGGGGTCCAGGCCACCCTCGGCCAGCAGGCTGGCGGTGAGGCTGGTGGTGGTGGTCTTGCCGTGGGTGCCGGCCACCGCGATGCCGAAGCGGAAGCGCATCAGCTCGGCCAGCATCTCGGCGCGCGGCACCACCGGGATGCGCGCGGCGCGCGCCGCCACCACCTCGGGGTTGTCGGCGGACACGGCGGTGGAGGTCACCACCACGTCGCAGTCACGCACGTTCCCGGCGGCGTGGCCGAGGTGCACCGTCGCCCCGCCGGCCACCAGGCGGCGGGTGACGGGATTCTCGCGCAGGTCGGAGCCGGAGATCGCATAGCCCAGATTGAGCAGCACCTCGGCGATGCCGCCCATGCCAGCACCGCCGATGCCGACGAAATGGATGCGGCGGATGCGGTTCCAGGCGCCCTCCGCGCCGCTCAGACCGCCCGGGTTCATGAGACGCTCAGCCACGGGCCACCTCCAGGCACTGCTCCGCCACCCGCGCCGTGGCCCCGGGCAGGGCCAGGCGGCGCGCCTCTGCGCCCATCTCGCGCAGGCGCCCGGCATCCAGTTCCTGCAGCAGTTGCACCAGCCGCCGCGCGCTCAGCTCCTGTTGCGGCACCAGCAGCGCCGCGCCGCCGTCGGCGAGATAGCGGGCATTGGCGCTCTGGTGATCGTCCACGGCGTGGGGATAGGGCACGAGGATGGACGCGGTGCCGGCGGCGGCCAGCTCGGCCACGGTCATGGCCCCGGCGCGGCACAACACCAGGTCGGCCCAGCGATAGGCCTCGGCCATGTCGTCGATGAAGGCGTCGACGCGGGCCTCGATGCCGGCCTCGCGATAGGCGGCACGGGCCTGCTCGATATTGCGACGCCCCGTCTGGTGCCACACCTCGACCCGTGCGCCGGTGCTGAGCACCAGCCCGGAGGCGTCGCTGTCGCCGCGCGCCAGCAGGGCCAGGGCTTCGGGCACCACCTGGTTGAGGCGCACCGCGCCCAGGCTGCCGCCCACCACCAGCAGGCGCAACACGCCCTCGTGGGGCTCGGCGGCATCGAAATCGGTCGCCAGAAAATCCCCCCGCAGCGGGTTGCCGGTATGCAGCGCGCCGCGCAGGGTGCCGGGGAAGGCCTCCATCACCCGACTCGCCAGCGGCGTCAGCAGGCGATTGGTGAGTCCGGCGCGGGCATTCTGTTCATGGATCAGCAGCGGCCGGCGCGTCAGCCAGGCCGCCAGGCCGCCGGGGCCGGTGACGAAACCGCCCATGCCCAGCACCGCCGCCGGGCGCCGCCGACGCATCACCGCCAGGCTCTCGCGCAGGGCGCGCAACAGCCGGAAGGGAGCGACCAGCAGGCTGACCACGCCCTTGCCGCGCAGGCCGCCAATATCGACGAAGTCGATGGGATAGCCCGCCTGCGGCACCACCTCGGCCTCCAGGCCATGGCGGGTGCCCAGCCAGCTCACTTCGACGCCACGGCCGCGCAGCTCGTCGGCCACCGCCAGTGCCGGGAACACGTGGCCGCCGGTGCCACCGGCCATCAGCAGGATGCGGACGGGCGCGCTCATGCCTGCACCCTCCGCGCGGCCTTCAGGGTCGGCGGCCGTTTCGCCGCCGGGCGTCCGGCCGCGCGCCGCGCCAAGGGCTGCCTTTGCAACGGATGTTCGTGGGACACGCGCAACAGCAGCGCACAGGCCATGCAGGTGACGACGATGGACGAGCCGCCATAGCTCATCAAGGGCAGGGTCAGGCCCTTGGTGGGCAGTACGCCCATGTTCACGCCCAGGTTGATGAAGGCCTGCATGCCCAGCCACAGACCGAGGCCGTAGCTCAGGTAGGCGGCAAAATCGCTGCCCGCCTGCTGCGCCCGCCGGCCGATGAGGAAGGCACGCCACACCAGCAGGCCGAACAGGCCGACCACCGCCAGCACGCCCATCAGCCCCAGCTCCTCGGCCAGCACCGCGAACAGGAAATCGGTGTGCGCCTCGGGCAGGTAGAACAGTTTCTGCACGCTGCCGCCCAGGCCGACGCCGAACCACTCGCCGCGGCCAAAGGCAATCAACGCCTGGGTGAGCTGGAAGCCGCTGTCGAAGGGGTCGGCCCAGGGGTCGACGAAGGAGGTCAGGCGCGCCATGCGATAGGGGGCGGTCAGCACCAGCGTCGCGGCGGCGCCCAGGATGCCGGCGAACAGCACGCCGAACTGCCACAGGCGCACACCGCCGAGGAACATCATGCCCAGCACCGTGGCGGTGATCACCGCGGTGGCGCCGAAATCCGGCTCCGCCAGCAGCAGGGCGCCGATCAACGCCACCAGCAGCATGGGCTTGAGGAAGCCCTTCACCGAGCGGCGCACCTCCTCGCCCCGGCGCACCAGGTAACCGGCCAGGTAGACGACGATGAACAGCTTCACCAGCTCCGAGGGTTGCAGGTTGAACAGGCCCAGGTTCAGCCAGCGGGTGCTGCCGTTGATCTCACGCCCCAGCCCCAGCACCGCCACCAGCAACACCAGGCCGAGCAACAGCAGCGCCGGACCCAGCCGCTCCCAGTACACCAGGCGGGCGCGCAGCACCAGCATCCCGGCAAACAGGCCGGCGGCAACGAACAGGGCCTGCCGCCAGAAGTAGTAAAAAGGCTGGCCGGTCTGCCGCTCGGCGATGGCGATGGAGGCCGAGGCGACCATCACCAGGCCCAGCGCCAGCAGCGCCAGCACCGCGCCCAGCAGCCAGGGGTCGAGCGTAAAGCGGCCATGACGGGCGTCGCCGAGGGGGCGCAGGACGGGAATCACGGACACGCTCATGAGGCCGCCTCCAGTGCCCGCACGGCGGTGATGAAGGCGTCGCCGCGGGCGGCGAAACCGTCGAACATGTCGAAGCTGGCGCAGGCCGGCGACAGCAGCACCGCGTCGCCCGGCCGCGCCAGGGCGCGCGCCTGGGCCACCGCCTCGCCCATGCCGCCGGCGCGCCGCACCGGCAGCACGCCGTCCAGCGACAGCTCGATGATGTCCGCCGCCTCGCCCAACAGCACCACCGCGCGGCCCTTGCGCGCCAGCGCGGCGCGCAGCGGCGCGAAGTCCGCCCCCTTGCCCTGCCCGCCCAGGATCACCACCAACGGGCCGTCCAGGCCGTCGATGGCGGCCAGGGTGGCGCCGATGTTGGTGGCCTTGGAATCGTTGTACCAGCGCACGCCGTCGATCTCCGCCACCCACTGGGTGCGATGCCAGAGGCCGGTGAAGCGGCGCAGGGTGCCGAGCATGGCCTCCATGGGCAGGCCCACGGCCTCGCCCAGGGCCAGGGCGGCGAGGGCGTTGGCCTGGTTGTGGCGCCCGGCCAGGCGCAGTTCGCGCACCGGCATCAGCGGCGTCTTGCCATGCGCCAGCCAGTCCCCGCCCTCGCCGTCGAGGATGCCGAAATCGCTGTCCAGCGGGCGGCCGAGACTGAAACCCACGGTGGGACGGCCCGGCTCCTGCATCGCCACCACCTGGGGATCGTCGCAGTTGACCACCATCACGCCCCGCCCCTGATAGACACGCCGCTTGCTGGCGGCATAGGCCGACACGCTGGGATAGCGGTCCATGTGGTCGGGGCTGACGTTGAGCACCACGGCCACGGCGCTGTCCAGCGACGCGGTGGTCTCCAGCTGGAAGCTGGACAGCTCCAGCACGTACAGGTCGGGTTCACTGTCACCCAGCAGCGCCAGCGCCGGGCGGCCGATGTTGCCGCCCACGCGCACCGCGCGGCCGGCATCGGCGGCCATCTCGCCGAGCAGGGCGGTGACGGTGGACTTGCCGTTGGAGCCGGTGATGGCCACCACCGGGGCGTGAGCGTGGCGGGCAAACAGCTCGATGTCGCCGATGATCTCGGCGCCGCGCGCGCGCGCGGCCGCGATCAGCGGCTCGCTGACGGGCACCCCGGGGCTGACGATGAGGGTGCGGGCGCGCGCGAACCAGTCGGCGTCGAAACCACCCAGGGCGGCGGGCACGTCGGCGAACTCCGTGGCCAGGGCCTCGCCGCCCGGCGGCGCGGCACGGCTGTCGGTCACCGCCACCGGCACCCCGCGCGCACGCAGGAAGCGCAACACCGACAGGCCGGTGACGCCCAGGCCCACCACCAGCGTCTGCGGTAGGTCTTGCCTCTCTTGGTTCACTTGCGCCGTCATTGCGTCACCGGATCTTCAGCGTCGCCAGGCCCACCAGCACCAGGATCACGGTGATGATCCAGAAGCGCACGATGACGCGGGGCTCGGGCCAGCCCTTGAGTTCGAAATGATGGTGCAGCGGCGCCATGCGGAAGATGCGCTTGCCGGTGAGTTTGTAGGAGGCCACCTGGATGATCACCGACAGGGTCTCCATGACGAACACCCCGCCCATGATCAGCAGCACCAGTTCCTGGTGCACCACCACGGCGACGATGCCCAGCGCCGCGCCCAGTGCCAGGGCGCCGATGTCGCCCATGAACACCATCGCCGGGTAGGCGTTGAACCACAGGAAGCCCAGCCCCGCGCCCACCAGGGCGCCGCAGAACACCACCGTCTCGCCCACGCCGGGCACGAAGGGAATGGCGAGGTAGGCGGCGAACTTGGCGTGGCCGGTGACGTAGGCGAAGATGCCCAGGGCGCCGGCCACCATCACCGTGGGCAGCACCGCCAGGCCGTCGAGGCCGTCGGTGAGGTTGACCGCGTTGCTGGAGCCGACGATGACGAAATAGGCCAGCACCACGAAACCCCAGCCCAGCGGGATCGCCACGTCCTTGAAGAAAGGCACGATGAGCTGGGTCTCCGCCGGCAGCTCGGCGGTGGCGTACAGGAAGCCCGCCGCGGCCAGCGCCACGACCGACTGCCAGAGGTACTTCCAGCGCGCGATGAGTCCGCGCGAGTCCTTCTTCACCAGCTTCTTGTAGTCGTCCACCCAGCCGATCACGCCGAAGGCCAGGGTGGTGAGCAGCACCACCCACATGTACTTGTTGCCCAGGTCCGACCACAGCAGGGTGCTCACCGCCACCGCCACCAGGATCAGCGCGCCGCCCATGGTGGGGGTGCCGGCCTTGATCAGGTGGCTCTCCGGGCCGTCGTCGCGCACCACCTGGCCTACCTGGTAGTGGCTCAGCTTGCGGATCATCGCCGGGCCGATGAGGAAGGAGATCAGCAGCGCGGTGAGGGCGCCGAGGATGGCGCGCAGGGTCAGGTACTGGAACACGCCGAAGCCGCTGTGGAACTGGGTCAGCCAGTCGGTGAGATAGAGCAGCATCAGGCCGTCTCCTCCGTCAGCGCATCCACCACCGCGTCCATGTGCGCGGCGCGCGAGCCCTTCACCAGCAGGGTGACGCCGCGCCGCAGGTCCGCCTGCAGTTGCTCCAGCAGGTCGTCGCGGGCGCCGAAGTGCAGGCCCACGCCGCTGCCGTGCTCGACGAAGGCCGCCACCGCCTGCCGCGACAGCTCGCCGACGGCATACAGACGCGTCACCCCGGCGCGCGCGGCGCGCTCTCCGGCCTGGGCATGCAGGGCCTCGGCGTCACCGCCCAGTTCGGCCATGTCGCCCAGCGCCAGCCAGTGTTCGCCGGGCGCCGCCACCAGCACCTCGAGGGCCGCGGCCAGGGAGGCGGGATTGGCGTTGTAGGTGTCGTCGAGGAGGCGCGCGCCGTTGACCCCGGCCTTCCAGCACAGCCGGCCCGGCACCGGGCGCAGGCTCTCCAGCCCGGCGCGGATCTCGTCCAGCGCGCTGCCCGCGGCCAGCGCGGCGGCGGTGGCGGCCAGCGCATTCATGGCGTTGTGACGGCCCGGCAGGGGCAGCGCCACGGAGACCTCGCCCTCGGGGGTGGTGATCTCCAGGGTGTTGCGCAGCACCTCCTGCGGCCACCACTGGCCGCGCACGTCGGCGGCGCTGTCGAGGGCGAAGGTGATCACGCGGTGGCCGCCGGCGAGGGCGCGCCAGAGCTCGGCGTGGGCATCGTCGGCATTGAGCACGGCGGTGCCGCCCTCGCCCAGGTGTTCGAAGATCTCGCCCTTGCTGCGCGCCACCATGTCCAGCGAGCCAAAGCCCTCCAGGTGGGCGCCGGCGGCGTTGGTGAGCACCGACACGCTGGGCGCGGCGATGCGGGTCAGGTAGGCGATGTCGCCGGGCTTGCTGGCGCCGGCCTCGATCACCGCCGCCTGGTGGCGGTCGTCCAGGCGCAGCAGGGTCAGTGGCAGGCCGATCTCGTTGTTGAAATTGCCAGGGGTGGCGAGCACCTCATGCCGCTGCGAGAGGATCGCGGTGAGCATCTCCTTCACCGTGGTCTTGCCATTGCTGCCGGTGATCTCGATCAGCGGGATGTCGAAGCGGGCGCGCCACTGGGCGGCCAGCTGGCCCAGCGCGGCGAGGGTGTCGGCGACCACGATCTGCGGCAGCTCGGTCTTCACCTCGCGCGCCACCAGCGCCGCCACCGCACCGCGCGCGGCGGCCGCGGCGATGTAGTCGTGGGCGTCGTAGTTCGGCCCGCGCAAGGCCACGAACAGCTGGCCCGGTTGCAGGCTGCGGGTGTCGGTGCCGACGCCGTCGAAGGCGCCGTCCGCGCCCAGCAGACGGCCGCCGAGGGCCTCGGCGACCTCGCGCAGGTGGAGGTGGCAGCCGCTCATCGCGCGCCCTCCGTGGTCTGGCGGGCGCGCAGGGCCTCGCGCACCTGGTCGGTGTCGCTGAAGGGCAGGCGCTGCCCGCCCACCAGCTGGCAGTCCTCGTGGCCCTTGCCGGCGATCAGCACCACGTCGCCCTCGGCGGCCGTGACCACGGCATGGCGGATGGCGGACGCGCGGTCGTTGATCACGGTCACGGCGTCGGCGTTGTCGAAGCCGCTGAAGATGTCGGCGACGATCACCTCGGGGTCTTCACTGCGCGGGTTGTCGTCGGTGACGATGATGCGGTCGGCGGCCCGCTCGGCGGCACGCGCCATCAGCGGGCGCTTGCCCACGTCGCGATCGCCGCCGCAACCGAACACGCAGCTCAGGCGGCCGGCGCCGTGGGCGCGCAGGGCGTCGAGCACCTGGGTCAGGGCATCCGGGGTGTGGGCGTAGTCCACCACCACCAGCGGTTCGCCGGGGCCGCCGCCGAGGCGCTGCATGCGGCCCGGTACCGGCTGCGCCCGCGACAGCCGCGCCAGCACCTCGTCGAAGCCCAGTCCGCAGGCCAGCAGGGCGGCGAAGGCGGCGAGCAGGTTTTCGGCGTTGAAGCGACCCAGCAGGGGCACCGCCAGTTCACCGCTGCCCCAGTCGCTGTCGATGCGCATCCGCAGGCCCTGGCTGTCGAGCCTCAGATCGCTGCCCAGCAGCGAGGGCGGCAGGCGGCTGTCGTCGAAGCCGTAACTGACCGTGCCCACGGCGCCGGGCATGCCGGCCAGCAGCGACTGGCCAAACGTGTCGTCGAGGTTGATCACCGCGTACTTCAGCCCCGGGGTCTCGAACAGGCGGCGCTTGGCGCGGCCGTAGCTGGCCATGTCGCCGTGGTAGTCGAGGTGGTCGCGGCTGAGGTTGGTGAACACCGCCACATCGAAGGCGACGCCGGCCACCCGGCCCTGCTCCAGGGCGTGGGAGGAGACCTCCATCACCGCCTGCTGGGCGCCGGCGTCGCACATCCCGGCCAGCAGGCCGTGCAGGGCGATAGCGTCCGGGGTGGTATGGGCGCCGGGCCGCAGGTCGCCGGGCAGGCCGTTGCCGACGAGGCCGTAGCCGAGGGTGCCGATGAGGCCGCAGGGGCCGTCGACGCGCAGGGCCTGGGCGATGAAGTGGCTCACCGAGGTCTTGCCGTTGGTGCCGGTGACGCCGACCACGGTCATCGCCTGCGAGGGGTTGCCGAACCAGCGTTCGGCAAGGGCGCCGAGCTTGAAGCGCAGCCCCGGCACCGAGATCACCGGCACCCCGTTGCGCTCGCCCGTGCGCGCCCACTGGGTCTCCAGCAGCACCGCCGCGGCGCCGCGTTCGATGGCCTGTTCGACGAATTGCTTGCCGTGGGCCTGGGTGCCCTCGAGGGCGAAGAACAGGTCGCCGGGCGCCACCTGGCGGCTGTCCAGGGCGAGGCCGCCGATCTGCGCCTCGGGCAGGCCGGGCAGCTTGACGATGCCGTCGAGCAGCTGTCGCAGGGAGCGGGCCATCAGTGCGCACCTCCGGCCGGGGCGCCGTGCAGCAGCGCCAGGCGCTGGCCGGGCATGGTTTGCAGGTCGTCGGGGGGGATGTCGAGCAGGCGCAGGGCGCCGGCCATCACCTTGCCGAACACCGGCGCGGCCACCGCGCCGCCGTAGTATTGTTCGCCGCGCGGCTCGTCGATCATCACCACCATGACCAGGCGCGGGTCGCTGGCGGGGGCGATGCCGGCGAACACGGCGATGTAGCTGTCCTCGACGTAGCCGCCGGCGCCGGATTTCTTCACCGTGCCGGTCTTGCCGGCGATGCGGTAGCCGGGTACGGCGGCGCGGGTGCCGGTGCCGCCCTGGGCCACCACCCGCTCCATCATGCGGCGCACGGCGCGCAGGCTGGACTCGCTCAGCACCGGCTGGTAGAGGCTGGCCAGTTCGGCGGCCTGCTCCGCGCTGCGGCGCGTGAAGCTGACCGGCAGCGGGCGGCCGTCGCTGGCCAGGGCGGCGTAGGCGCGCGCCAATTGCAGGGTGGTGACGGACATGCCGTAGCCGTAGGAGACGGTGGCGCGCTGGATGTCGCGCCAGCCGCCGAAGTCGGTGAGCAGGCCGCCGGACTCGCCGGGGAAGCCGCTGCCGGTGGACTCGCCCAGGCCGACGCTGGCGTAGGCCTGCCACAGCTGTTCCGGCGCCAGCGCCAGGGCCAGCTTGCTGGCGCCGACGTTGCTGGACTTCTGGATCACCGTGGAGACGTCGATGAGGCCGTAGTTGCGGAAGTCACGGATGGTCTTGCGGCCCACGCGCAGGGTGCCGGGGCGGGTGTCCACCGGGGTATGCGCGTTGAAGCGGCCGCTCTCCAGGGCCGCGGCAACGGTGAAGGGCTTGATGGTGGAGCCGGGCTCGAAGACGTCGGTGACGGCGCGGTTGCGCAGGTGCGAGCGCTTCAGGCGGCCGCGGTTGTTGGGGTTGTAGGCGGGCTGGTTGACCATCGCCAGCACCTCGCCGGTGTGCACATCGAGGATCACCGCGGAGCCGGCGTCGGCGCGGTTGCGGCGCACGGCGGCCTTCAGCTCGCGGTAGGCCAGGTATTGCAGGCGGCGGTCGATGCTCAGGGCAATGTCCTCGCCGGGCTGCGGTTCGCGCACCCGCTCGACGCTCTCGACGATGCGCCCGAGGCGGTCCTTGATCACCCGCTTGGCGCCGGGCACGCCGCGCAGGCGCTGGTCGAGGGCCAGCTCCATGCCCTCCTGGCCGGCGTCGTCGACATCGGTGAACCCCACCACGTGGGCGGTGACTTCGCCGGCGGGGTAGAAACGGCGGTACTCGGGGGCCAGGGCCACGCCGGGGATCTCCAGCGCGGTGACGCGCCGCGCCATGTCCGGGTTGACGCGACGCTTGAGGTAGACGAATTCCTTGTGCTGGCGCGCCACCAGCAGGCGCTCCAGCTCGGCGCGCTTGATGCCCAGGGCGCGGGCCAGCCGGGTCCAGCTGTCGCGTTCGAGGATCAGCACCTGCGGATTGGCCCACACCGAATCCACCGGGGTGCTGATGGCCAGCGGTTCGCCGAAGCGGTCGGTGATCATGCCGCGGTGGGCAGGCTCCTCGACCACGCGCAGGAAGCGCGCGTCGCCCTGGCCCTGCAGGAAGTCCTTGTCCAGCACCTGCAGATCCACCGCGCGCGCCGCCAGGCCGCCGGCGGCAAGCGCCAGCACGCCAAGCACCAGCAGACGCCGGCCACGATAGGATGATTTTTTGCCCTGTTCACTCATTTACGGATGATCACCACCGATTCCGCGTCCGGCATCTGCATGCCCAGACGCCTGCGCGCCACGCGCTCCACCCGGCTGTGTGTCGCCCAGGTGCCCTGTTCCAGCTGTAACTGTCCCCATTCCACATTCATCCGGTCGCGCTGTTTTTCCAGCGCCTGCAACTGCACGAACTGCTTGCGTCCCTCGTGCTTGGCATAGATCACGCCGATGGCCGAGGCCAGCACCGCCAGCACCAGCGCCATCAGCAACACGCCGCTTCTCATTCACGCATGCCCTCCACTGGCCAGCCGCTCGGCGACGCGCAGCACGGCGCTGCGGGCGCGCGGGTTTTCCGCCACTTCCCGCTCGCCGGCGCGGATCGCCTTGCCGATCACCCGCAGGCGCGGATTCAGCGCCGACTGCGGCACCGGCAGGTCGGGCGGAAACAGGTCGCCCCTGGCCTCGTCGCGCATGAAGCGCTTGACGATGCGGTCCTCCAGCGAATGAAAGCTGATCACCGCCAGCCGCCCACCGGGGGCCAGCGCCGCCAGCGCCTGCGGTAGACACTCGCGCAGGTCCTCCAGTTCGGCGTTGATGAAGATGCGAATGCCCTGAAAACTCTTGGTGGCCGGATCGCGGCCCGGCTCCCAGCTGGGGTGCGCGGCGCGGATGATCTCCGCCAGCTGCGCGGTGCGCGTGATCGGCGCCTCCTTGCGCGCGCCGACGATGGCGCGGGCGATGCGCCGCGAGTGGCGCTCCTCGCCGTACTGGTACAGCACGTCGGCGATCTCGCGCTCGGAGGCCCCGGCCAGCCACTGCGCGGCGCTGCGCCCCTGCTGCGGATCCATGCGCATGTCGAGATCGCCGTCGTTGCGAAAGCTGAAGCCGCGCGAGGCGTCATCCAGCTGCGGCGAGGAGACACCGAGATCCAGCAGAATGCCGTTCACCTTGCCCTGCCAGCCACGCTGTTTCACATGCTGCCCCAATTGCGCGAAGGAACCGCGCTCGATGGCGAAACGCGCATCCGCGCCGAACCGGCGCTCGGCCTCGGCCACCGCCTGCGGGTCCTTGTCCAGCCCCAGCAACCGCCCCTGCGGCCCCAGCTGCTCCAGCACCGCGCCGGCATGCCCCCCACGGCCGAAGGTGCCGTCGATATAGATGCCATCAGCGCGGATCGCCAGTGCTGCCAACACCTCGTCGAACAGCACCGGCTTGTGTGTGTACGTCTGCGTCAAAGCGACAGCGACTCGAGTTCGGGCGGCAGGTCGTCCAGATCGTCCTCTTCCGCCAGCCATTCATCGCGGCGTTGGGTCCAGAGTTCCTCGTTCCAGATTTCGAATTTGTTGCCCTGCCCGGTCAGCACGGCGCGCTTTTCCAGCCCCGCGAACTCGCGCAGCGAGGGCGGCAGCAGCATGCGCCCGGCGGAGTCCAGCTCCACCTCGGCGGCATGGCCGATGTACAGGCGCTGCAGGCGGCGCGCCGCCTTGTTGAAGCTGGGCAGCTTCTGCAGCTTGCGCTCGACGATCTCCCATTCGGGCAGCGGGTACAGCAGCAGGCAATGGTCACGATCCACGGTCACCACCAGCTGCCCGTCACAGGCATCCGCCAGACGCTGACGGTAACGCGCAGGCATGGCCATGCGCCCCTTGGCGTCCAGATTCAGTGTGTTGACTCCGCGAAACAATCGATCGCTCCCAGTGTTGACCCGGGGCAGGCAGGCATGCGACATAAAAATCCACAATTACCCACTTCACCCCACTTCGCCACACTATAGGAACCACCCCCACCCACTGTCAAGAAATTAACGCCCTAAAATCCGGGAAATCTTTCTTTTCACACAATGACTTAGCGTCATGACACAATTCCCGGCCGGCACAAAAACGAACTACCTGACGGCAATCAAATCGTTGCTGTGTGAAGTTAAAGTAAAGGATTAGGTTTGGCGGTCAATCGAGGGGAAAACGGGAGATCAAGCAGATCAAGGGAGGCACTCACAACGAGAAATCGAGCGGGCCATGCCCGCGATTGGCAATGGAACCAGAAAGCCGCTTCCCACAGACTGTTTCGGATTGGGCAGTATTAAAGGTGACTATTCAGCTCACCACAGAGACACGGCGTTCACGGAGAAATGAAATGCCAGGTCGTCGGGGCAGGCCACATCGCCACCCGGGGCATTGCCTCCCACTGATGCATTCTCTTTGTGTTCTCTGTACCTCTGTGGTGAATAGATACAGGGAAAGAAACCATGAGAAAAAAAGGAAGCCGGCCTGTAAGCCGGGTTCTGTCGAGAACAGTCATTCATCTAGGCGCCGCGTCACCGCGACGCTCGAGCGACCTACCCGGGAGCAGCGCGGGCCACGCCGATGCTCCCCTATTTGGTCTTGCTCCGGGTGGGGTTTACCCTGCCACCGCTGTTACCAGCGGCGCGGTGCGCTCTTACCGCACCTTTTCACCCTTGCCTGTGCGCCGGCGCGAACACCGGGCCATCGGCGGTATGTTTTCTGTGGCACTTTCCGTAGGCTCACGCCCCCCAGGCGTTACCTGGCACCCTGCCCTTTGGAGCCCGGACTTTCCTCCACACACCCTGACAAGCAAGGTGTACAGCGACTGTCCGGCCGACTTCCGCCTCTAGTAGACGCCATTCCGCCCCAAAAGTGCAACCTGAATCTGCGGATTCAGATGCAAGCCCATCACGGCCTGCCGGCGTTCCACGCCCTCAATCCTCCCCCTCACCCAACGCCAGGCCCAGCCGGTACAGCTGTTTCTTCTTCAGGCCGGTGATCCTGGCGGCCAATACGCTGGCCTGGCTGAGCGGCAGCTCTTCCAGCAGCACGCCGAGGATGCGCCGTGCCTCGCTGTCATCGTCGCCGCCTTCGTCGCCCGGCGCGCCGGCCAGCAGCAGGACGATCTCGCCCTTTTGCTGATCGGCATCGTTGCGCACCCACGCGGCCAGTTCACCGAGAGGGGCATCCTTGACCGTTTCATAAGTCTTGGTGAGTTCGCGCGCCAGCACGGCCCGCCGTTCTTCGCCGATCACGGCGGCCATGTCCTCCAGCGTCGCCCGCACGCGGTGCGGCGCCTCGTAGAAGATCAGCGTGCGCGTCTCCGCCGCCAGGGCCTGCAGGCGCTTGCGGCGCGGGCCGCGCCTGGCGGGCAGGAAGCCTTCGAAGACGAAACGGTCCGTGGGCAGGCCGGACACGGACAAGCCGGCCATCACCGCGCTGGCGCCGGGCACCGGCACCGCGCGGATGCCCTGTCCGCGCGCCAGGCGCACCAGGTGAAAGCCGGGATCGCTGACCAGCGGCGTGCCGGCATCGGAGATCAGGGCGAGACTTTCGCCGGCGGCGAGGCGCTCCACCAGTCGTGGCGCCTGTGTGCGTTCATTGTGTTCATGCAGGGCGATGGTCGGCGTGCCGATGCCGAAGTGCGTCAGCAGCCGGCCGCTGTGGCGTGTGTCCTCGGCGGCGATCAGGTCCACCCCCTGCAGGATTTCCACCGCGCGCGGCGTCATGTCGCCCAGATTGCCGATGGGTGTCGCCACCACGTACAGCGTGCCTGCCTCGACTGTTTGCATCTGCTGCCTTTCCTCCTGCCTGTGCCCGACCGCCGGGTGAGAAATATGGGCCGAGCCCGTATACTTGCCAACCGATGACGAATCTTACACAAGCCCACCGCGCCTGGCGCAGAAACCTGCCGCACCGCATGCCGCTGCTGCTAATCGCCCTGCTCACGGCCCTGCTGGGCGGCTGCGCGGGCGGCCCGCCTTCCGCGCCGCAGGCCACGCCGCCCGCCGACGAGGCGCGGCTGACCGGGCCGCTGGAAAAGATGGTGCGGCAGGGGCGCTTCCTCGACGCGGCGCTGGCCTATTCGCGGCTGGCCAATGGCGCCGAATCCCCGCAACGCGAATTGTATTCCCTGCGCGCCGCGGAGCTGCTCAAGGAGGGCAACTACATCCCGCAGTCCTTCCAGTTGCTGAGCGAGATCCAGGGTGCCGATCTGGGGCCTGAATTCCATATCCGCCGCGTGCTGCTGACCGCGGACATCGCCCTTGCCCGCCAGCGCCCCGACGCGGCCCTCACGGTGCTGGACGACATCGCCTCGCAACTGGCCGAGGACGAACGGGACTTCCGCCGCCGCTACCACCAGCTGCGCGCGCGGGCCTTCGCGCAGCTCGATGAGCCGCTGCAGGGCGCCCGCGAACACGTGCTGCTGGAGCCCCTGCTCGATGACCCGGCGGCGGTGCAGGCCAATCAGTTCGCGATTCTCGACGCGTTGCAGCGGCTGACCCCGCAGGCGCTGGAGGACCAGACCCCGGACGAATTCGGCGGCTGGCTGGCGCTGGCCGCCATCGGCAAGGGCATGGACGACAGCCTGCCCGCCGAGGAACTCATCGCCCGCTGGCGCGCGCAATACCCCTGGCACCCGGCCAGCGAAGCGACCATCGAGCGCCTGCTGGCGGCCCGCCCGCAGGCCCTGCGCGCGCCCCGGCAGATCGCCCTGATCCTGCCGCTGGGGCCGCGGGACCGCTACGCCAGGGCCGCCGAGGCGGTGCGCAACGGTTTCTTCGCCGCCTATTACGCGCAGGCGCAGGCGGCGGCCCCCGTCGACGCCGGCGTCGAGACGCCATTGGCGGAACAAGGGAACGCGCCGCCGCAGCTGCGCATCTACGACGAGGGCCGCAGCGCCGAGGCCTTCGACGCCGTCTACCAGCAGGCCGTGGCCGATGGCGCCGATCTCGTCATCGGCCCGCTGGGCAAGGGCGCGGTGAGCCGGTTGACCGCCCGGGAATCGCTGCCGGTGCCGGTGCTGGCGCTGAATTATGGCGAGATGAACGGCGACCCGCCGCGCAACCTGTTCCAGCTTGGCCTGTCGCCGGAGCAGGAGGCGCGCGAGGTGGCGGCACGCGCCTGGCGGGACGGCCACAGCCGCGCCGCCGTGATCACGCCCTCCACGCCCTGGGGCGACCGCGTCGCCAGGGCCTTCAACGAGCGCTGGCTGGAGCTGGGCGGGCACATCGTGGAGGTGCAGCACTACGCCCCGAAGAAGAACGACTATTCGCTGCCCATCCGCCGCCTGCTGAACGTGGACGAGAGCCAGGCGCGGCGCAAATCCGTGCGCCGCATCATCGGTGAAAAGATCGAATTCATCCCCCGCCGCCGGCAGGACATCGACTTCATCTTCATGGCCGCCTTTTCGCGCCAGGCGCGCCTGATCCGTCCCCAGCTGCGCTTCCACCACGCGCCGAAGGTACCGGTCTACACCACCTCGCACGCCTTCAGCGGCACCGTGGACCCGCAGATGGACCGCGACATGGATGGCGTGATGTTCGCCGACATGCCCTGGACCCTGGCCCCGGACGAAACCGGCCGGCGCCTCAAGGCGGACATCGCCCGCGCCTGGCCCGGCGCCGCCAAGCGCTATACCCGCCTGCACGCCCTGGGCGTGGACGCCTGGCGGGTGATCGACCAGCTCAACGCCCTGCGCCGCGACCGCGCCGGGCACTTTGCCGGCGAGACCGGCGAGCTGTCGCTGGACATGGCCAATCGCCTGCAGCGGCGGTTATTATGGGCACGCTTCCAGCGCGGGGTGCCGCAGCTGCTGGATGGCGGCGAGGAATGAACCACGCCGCAGACGAACTGGCAGGGTATCAGTTTGCAGGAGCGGACCTTGAGCCGAGATGCCAAGAGTGAAAAAACCATCGCGGCCCAGGGGGGCGCTCCTACCATGGCCCAAGGCAGGCGTTTGAGGCGAACAGCAAGGAATCAAGCCCGAGGAGATTGAAGCGGGATCATCAGGGAGGACAGCCATGGCCGCACACAACGAGGCCGGTCGACGCGCGGAGCAGGACGCCTGCGATTATCTCGAACGCCAGGGGCTACGGCTGGTCGAACGTAACTACCGTTGCGCAAGCGGGGAGATCGACCTCATCATGCGCGACCGCGACACCCTGGTGTTCGTGGAGGTGCGCTACCGGCGCAGCCGCCGCTTCGGGGGCGGCGCCGAGAGCGTGGACCGGCGCAAGCAGGGCAAGCTGTCGGCCACCGCCGCCCACTACCTGCAGACGCACCCCGGGGCGGCGCGCCGTCCCTGCCGCTTCGATGTCATCGCCCTCACCGGCGCGGACAACGGCCACCCCCACGTCGACTGGATAAGCAACGCCTTTCAAACCTGAAGCGAAAAACCATGCAAACCACCACCAACCGGCTCATCTCCCTGTTCGCCCTCCTTCTCCTGCTGGGCGGCTGCGCCTCCACCCCGCTGACCGACAGCGGCCAGCCCCGCCCCGCCCGCTCCGCGGCCACCGTGCTGGAAGACCAGCGCATCGAGTCCACCGCCCTGGACAAGCTCTACAGCAACCCGCAGCTGCAGCAGAAGATCCACATCAACATCACCAGCTACAACCGCATCGTCCTGCTCACTGGCGAGGCCCTGTCGCGGGAATTGCGCGACCAGGTGGTGGACGTCGTGCGCAACCTGCCCGGGGTGCGCCGGGTGCACAACGAGATCCGCATCAAGGATCTCACCGGCTTCAAGTCCCGCACCCGCGATGGCTGGATCACCTCCAAGATCAAGGCGCGCATGCTGGCCACCAAGGGCTTCGATTCCGACGCCGTGAAGGTCGTCACGGAGGAAGGCACGGTGTTCCTGATGGGCCTGGTGACTCCCACCGAGGGTCGCCAGGCGGCGGAGATCGCCCGCCATGTCGATGGCGTGAAACGGGTGGTCAAGCTGTTCGAATACGTCAGCTGATGCCACCGGGCCTGATCGCCGCCCTGACGGCGCTGCTGGGCGAGGACAACATCCTCGGCGAGGCCTCCGAGCGGCTGGCCTATGGCTACGACAACAGCCGCCAGCAGGCCCTGCCGGCGCTGGTGGTGTTCCCCGGGGACCACGCCCAGGTGCAGGCCGTGGTACGCCTCTGCCACGAGCACCGCACGCCCCTCGTCACGCGCGGCCGCGGCACCGGCACCACCGGCGCCACGGTGCCCCTGGGCGAGGCCATCGTGCTCTCCACCGAGCGCATGACGCGCATCCTGGAAATGAACCCCGCCGACCGGCTGATGGTGGTGCAGCCCGGCGTCACCAACCAGCAGGTGCAGCAGGCGGCGGCCGCGCACGGCTTCTTCTGGCCGCCGGACCCCACCAGCGCCGCGGTGTGCACCATCGGCGGCAACCTGGCCTACAACTCGGCCGGGCCGCGCGCGGTGAAATACGGCACGCCGCGCGAAAACACCCTCGGCCTGCGCGCCGTCACCGGCGCCGGCGAGGAGATCCGCACCGGCACCCGCACCACCAAGGGCGTGGTGGGCTATGACCTGACCCGCCTGCTGATCGGCGCCGAGGGCACCCTGGCGGTGATCACCGAGGCCACCCTCAAGCTAACCCCGCTGGCCGAAGGCCGGCGCACCCTGCGTGCCATCTATGCCGACATGCACGGCGCCGCGCAGGCGGTGTCGCGCATCATGGCGCAGCCGGTGGTGCCCTGCGCGCTGGAGTTCATCGACGGCGCGGCCATCGACATGGTGCGCCACCATTCCAGCGCCGAGCTGCCAGCGGGGGCCGGCGCCCTGCTGATGATCGAGATCGACGGCCCGCAGGCGGCGATGAACGAATCACTGGCGGCCATCGAACGCGCCGCCGCGGGCGACGGCCTGCTGGATCTGCGGGTGGCGCAGACCGAGGCCGAGGTGCGGGCCCTGTGGGCCACCCGCAAGGCCCTGTCGCCGGCGCTGCGCAATGTGGCGCCGAAGAAGATCAACGAAGACGTGGTGGTGCCGGTATCGCAGATCCCGGCCCTGATCGCCTCGCTGGCGGAACTCGGCGAGCGCCACGGCATCACCATCGTCAACTTCGGCCACGCCGGCAACGGCAACATCCACGTCAACCTGCTGGTGGACCCCGACGACGACGCACAGATGGCGCGCGCCGACGCCTGCCTGGACGCCGTCTTCGCGCGAGTGCTCGAACTGGGCGGCAGCCTCTCCGGCGAGCACGGCGTCGGACTGGTCAAGCGCGACTTCGTGGCACGCGAAATCGACCCCGTCAGCCTCGCCCTGATGCAGCAGATCCGCCGCATCTTCGACCCCCACGGCATTCTCAACCCGGGCAAGACCCTGCCGGCCTGAACCGCCCCGCCAGGCGCACTGCCCCCCCCTAAAGTTCCCCTTCTCTTAGTCCGCTAATAACTTCAGAGTACCTGCAGGTTATGGAACGAGCCCGGCTTTCGGCCGCCTGCCAGGACAACCTTCATACCCAGCTGGCGTCTTCCCAAATCCGACAGGCTCTAGGGAGGGAAAGAGACCATGACAACATTACGCTTCTCCCAAGCCTTGCCGACAGCCATCCCGAGCCGCTCCCGCCGCAGCGCAAAGAACCACTGAGGCGGAAAACAGCACATGCAGCAACGCACGAAACTGTTGATCGGCTCGCTGGCATCCAGCCTGGGCATCATCGTCCTGTTTACCAGCATCGCCTTCACCAGCGCCCTCGACTTCACCCGCCAGCAGATCCCCAACCTGCTGCGCGACCACAACCAGCACCTCATCGAGATGCTCCCCGAGCGGCCCAGCCTCGAACAGATTCTGGCCATGCTGCCCCATCATGAGACCCGCAGCGACAGCCTGTCCGTGATCGACGCCGCGGGCCGTCAACTCGTCTCAGCCAACAGCCACCCACGGCAGGCCCCCCCGGCGCAGATCGACAGTGAATCCCTGCTGACGGCCAGCAGTGGCTACACCACCATCGGCAACAACGAATACATCTGGGCCAGCACCCCCATCCCGGACACCCCCTACACCCTGGTCAACACCCATCGCCGCGCCCAGACCGGGTTGCGTGACTTCATGAAACACATCGGCGTACCGATCGGCTTTGCCGCCCTGATCAGCATCTGGCTGTCGGCCTGGGGGGCCATGGTCATTGCCTCCCTGTTTCGCAAGCTCAACGAGCAACATGCCCAGCTCGAACACCAGGCCCGGCACGACCCCCTCACCGGCCTGCCCAACCGCGATGCACTGAGCAAGACCATCGACGAAACCATCGCCCAACTGGACGGCAGCCCACAGGGCCTGGCGGTATGCATGATCGATCTGCAGCAGTTCAAGGAAATCAATGACTCACTGGGGCACCACTGCGGCGACGAACTGCTGCGTCAGGTCGCCAGCCGCCTCAATGAAACGCTGCAGGCGCCCAATCAGGCGGCTCGCTTCTATGGCAACAAGTTCGCCATCCTGCTCAGAAACGCCGGCGAAGCGACCATCGACAGCATCGCCGAAACCCTGCTCGGCACCCTGGAAAACGCCTTTGAAATCGACGGCCGCTGCCTGTACATCCGCGGCACCCTCGGCGTCGCCCTGTATCCGCAGCACGCAACCAGCGCACCGGCGCTGCTGCAAAAGGCGGAAGCCGCCATCTTCCAGGCGCGGGAAAACGCCCAATACGCCGCCATCTTCCAGGCCCTGGACAACGCGGGGGCAGCGGAACGGCTCGGCCTGATCAATGACCTGCGCAACGCCCTGCGCGACGGCCAGCTGGAACTTCACTACCAGCCAAAACGGGATCTACGCAATCAGCACATCATCGGCGCCGAGGCGCTGGCACGCTGGATACACCCCGAGCACGGCTTCATTCCCCCCGACCAGTTCATCGAGATCGCCGAGCGCACCGGCCTGATCAAGGAATTGACCCGATGGGTGCTGGAAACGGCGGTGCAACAATGCGCCCAGTGTCATGCCAATGGCCGGGCGATGAAGATCTCGGCCAACCTGTCGGCCATCAACCTGCATGACGACGAGTTGGTGCCGCTGATTGCCGCGCTGCTGGAGCAACATGACCTGCCGGCGCAGTACCTGGTGGTGGAGATTACCGAGACCGCGATGATGGCCGACCCGGCCCGCGCCAAGGCACAGCTGGGAAAACTCGACACCCTGGGCGTATGCATTTCCATCGACGACTTTGGAACCGGCTACTCTTCGTTAGGCCACCTGAGACAGCTGCCGGTGGATGAGATCAAGATCGACAAGTCCTTCGTCATGGACATGATCGCCAGCGAGGACGACGCCTCCATCGTGCGCGCCACCATTGGCCTGGCCCACGACCTGAGCCTGGAGGTGGTCGCCGAAGGCGTGGAGGATGAAACCATTCTGCAACAATTGACGGCGATGGGCTGCGACATCGCCCAGGGCTATCACATCGCCCGGCCCATGCCGGCGATGGACTTCATCGCCCTGCTGGAAAAGACCCACGACGACGCCGCAGACGGGCCAGCGACGGCCTTGCGCTATTAACCCGCATCCACCACAGGTAACGCAACAGTGGAAGGGTGTATCGACAACGGGGATCAAGGCAAAGAACGCAAAGGCGCAGAGGACGCAAAGACACCCTTTTCAAAAAAACCTGGCGCCTATTCACCCCCTGCGCCTCATGCCCTTGCCGATGGCAAGCCGAGA
>Ga0256839_1002168_pt1 | contig 22409 bp, 24 predicted proteins | sample 354166metaG_FD_185968 | JGI IMG/M metagenome (GOLD analysis project Ga0256839, IMG submission 185968) | Hydrothermal vent microbial communities from Mid Atlantic Ridge, Atlantic Ocean - 354-166 | ecosystem: Environmental > Aquatic > Marine > Hydrothermal vents | place: Atlantic Ocean: Mid... | reverse complement strand
ACCTTTAATTGTCGCATTTTATCTATTGCATCACAGTTGCACTTGCAGCTATTGAAGTTACACCGCCAACTTTATAAACTTCGCCACCCGAAACAGGAAGCAGTTCTATATTACCTCGTGCAATGGTAATATTTATAGTAGCACCCACAGGTAATAAATGTAACATTTCTTGAGTAATAATAACAGACCCACCATCTGGCACAATAACCCCATCAATTATATCATCTGGATATTGCTCTGCAATAGCTTGCGAAGTTTGAAAGAGTGAAGCATATTCAAATCTAAGAATTAGCCCATTTACATTTGCTCCATCTCCATTCCATTCAATTACATCACCCACTTTTAACCTCTCTATTTGGTTAGCAATAGTTAATAATTCAGGGATATATAATTCTGTTTGAATTATTTGAGTTCTGGCAACTGGGTCTTGTACTTCAATAGATACATTTGTTCCATACATTGCTTCTATTACATCTGTGTCAGAACTTTCCAATGAATTTCCATTTGGATATAACTGAACTCCCCCTACTTTTACAATAGGTGCGCTACTTTTATCTGTAAAATAAGCATTAATAAAATTATTTCTTGGGTCTTCTTGCGAACCTAAGCCAGTAAAACTTTGAATAATAATATCGGCATCTGCTTCTTGTACCAATAAATTATAATAATCTTCAAAAGTTGGTAGATCTTCTACATCTATTTCTTTTTCTATCGTTTCTGGCTGGCAAGCGATTGACAAAGCAAGTATTAATACTCCGTATATTTTTTTAAATTTTTTCATATAATTTAATTTTTTATGTTTCAATTTTTAACACCTAGCAGTACGAAAATACTTCAAACCTACAAAATAATTAATTTCTTCTTGTTGGAAATACCTGCTGTACGTATAATGTGGATTTCCAAAACCAAATAAATTAGCATCCCAATCACCACACCTCTCATAAAAATTAACCGAAAGTGTATAAGATGTAAATGTAGGTATTGGAATTTCCATTGTTCTAGATTGTACATTCCACACATATCTTTCGTTATAATTACTACATTGTCCACCAGTAACAGTAATAACACAAAAAAATGTGCCAATGTTATTACTTTCAAGTAATGATGTGCCTCCCAGATAGAATTCTGGGTCAGAAAGACTTTCAGGAATAGTAAAATGTGTTCTCCCAGTATAATCAAAGGGGAATTGCAAAATAATTTCCCCAGTTCTCGTGCGCACATTATCACAATTAATGGACGGTGGGGGATCTTTTTTCCTTCCTCCTCCACTTGAGCCTCCTCCTGCACTAACAATAAATATTGGCAAAAAAGTTGCGCAAAAAAATGAGGCTATAAGTACATATTTCTTCATAATAGTTACATCAAGTTTTTATAACTGTATTAGTTGGACACAATTATATATATATATATATATAAGCAAACTTTTCATAAATTTTCTTTTGGGTAAGCAAAACTGACTCAATAATGTTCTTCTCTTATTATTAAATTAGCTTTGCCCCTTGATAAATACTTAATGAGCCTACAAGAAGAAATTAGCAAGCGCAGAACTTTTGGAATTATCTCTCACCCCGATGCCGGTAAAACTACCTTAACCGAGAAATTACTTTTATTTGGGGGTGCCATTCAAAAAGCAGGTGCTGTAAAATCCAGTAAAATAAGCGACCACGCCAAGTCGGATTTTATGGAAATTGAAAAGCAACGTGGTATATCTGTGGCTACTTCGGTAATGGGTTTTAATTACAGAGGTATTAAAATTAACTTACTCGATACCCCTGGTCACCAAGATTTTGCCGAAGACACCTACCGCACCCTTACCGCTGTGGATAGCGTAATTATGGTAATTGATTGCGTTAAAGGCGTAGAAATTCAAACGGAAAAATTGATGGAAGTGTGCCGTATGCGAGACACTCCTGTCATCGTTTTTATCAATAAAATGGATAGGGAAGGGCGTGACCCTTTTGAATTATTAGATGAAATTGAGGAAAAACTAAAAATAAACGTTCGCCCATTAAGCTGGCCCATTGGTATGGGTAAACGATTTAAAGGAGTTTACAGTTTGTATGAAAAGGCACTCCACTTATTTGAACCCAGCAAGCGCACTTTATCCGATGGGGTTAGCATTGAAAATTTATCTGATGCTAAACTAGACGAGCTCATTGGTGAAACAGATGCCGAAATGATACGTGAAGAAGTGGAGTTAGTGGATGGTGTTTATCCTGAATTTAAAAATCGAGATTATTTGGATGGCAAGGTAGCCCCTGTGTTTTTTGGCAGTGCTGTTAATAATTTTGGGGTAAAAGAATTATTAGATTGTTTTATCGACATTGCTCCCGACCCTAACCCAAGAGAAACAGAAGAGCGTCTTATTGAGCCAACCGAAGAAAAAATGACGGGGTTTATCTTTAAGATTCATGCCAATATGGACCCTAAACATAGAAACCGAATTGCCTTTTTAAGAGTTTGCTCTGGGCAGTTTGAACGTAAAAAAAATTACTACCATGTTAGGCAAAATAAAAGTTTCCGGTTTTCGAATGTTACGGCCTTTATGGCGCAAGATAAAGAAGTGATAGACATTGCTTATCCTGGTGATATTATTGGCCTTTACGATACCGGCAATATGAAAATTGGCGATACCCTTACCGAAGGCGAAAAAGGGTCGTACAAAGGTATTCCTAGTTTTTCGCCCGAGATTTTTAAAGAAGTAGTAAATTTGGATGCCATGAAAAGCAAGCAGCTCGACAAAGGATTACGCCAATTAATGGACGAAGGAGTGGCACAGCTTTTTACCTACGATTTAGGAAGCAGAAGAGTGGTAGGAACCGTTGGCGCCTTACAGTTTGAAGTAATTCAGTACCGATTGAAACACGAATATGGAGCTACGGTGCGATTTGCCCCTGTTAGCCTTTACAAAGCGTGTTGGATAGAAAGTTCAGACCCTAAAAAACTAAAAGAATTTATTGCTTCGAAACAACGCCATATTGCTAAAGATAAAGAAGGGAAACTAGTTTTTATGGCCGAAAATAAATCGTGGATGCAAATGGTGGAGCAAAATTTTCCTGAAATTAACTTTCATTTTATCTCAGAATTTTAACTAACCCGCAACTATTCAGGTATGAATACAGCTCATTTTAGCCACAAAGACTCCAAGACAATAAGTTTCACAAAGAAATAATTTTTTTTAGTGTTACTTTGAGCCTTAGGGTCTTCGCTGCGCGGTGGCATTGTTTTAGTTACCTTAGTAGTTACACTAAACCAAAAAATCATGAAATATCTACTCATTATAACATTAACCTTTTTCCTATTTACAAGCAGCTGCACAGCTCAAGCACAAAATGCTGATACCCTTTACTTAAAATCTACTTTTTGGGGCAATAAATTTTATAAAGGCGATACTATTTATAGTATTAACGGGGTGCTCGAAGAATTAGCAGCCAATGAGCAGCCGTATAATTTAATGTTAAAGGCAAAAAAGGATAACACCTTTGCCCAAATATTTGGTGCTGCTGGTGGTTTGTTAATAGGTTGGTCTGTTGCTACTGACCTTAGTGGCGGAGAGCCTAATTGGTATTTGACAGGCATTGGAGTAGGTTTGGCAGCCATCTCCATTCCTCTTTCCTTCAATTTTATAAAAAAAGCCAATCAGGCTCTCCAACAGCACAACAGCTTAATTACTGGCTCAAATAAGTGGAATTATAAACCAGTTTATCATTTTGGCCTCTCTGGCAATGGTGTGTTGCTAAAAATCAGGTTTTGATATAAATGAGCTTCTATCAAAAAATATTTGCCAAATTTTATGATGGTTTTATGCATGGCTTTGAACAAAAGTTACACAAAAAACGAAAGCATCTACTGTTAAATTTAGAAGGCAATGTAATTGGTGTAGGAGAAGGAACAGGGATAAATTATCAATTTTACCCAGATACAGCCATTATTCATTCGGTAGAGCCTTCTAAACCAATGCTGGCAAAAGCAAAGATTAAAGCAGCCGAAAAAACCAATATAAAATTCTATAATGCTGGCATAAACGACACCAGCCTACAGAATCATTTTAAGGATGGCAGCATTGATGCCATTATTTGCACGTTGGTACTTTGCACCGTTCCCGACCCAGTAAAGGCTTTGCGAAACTTTAAAAAATGGCTAAAACCTAAAGGGAAGTTGATAATTATGGAGCATATTCATGCCAGTAAACCACTAAATAAATCAATGCAAAATTTTATTAACCCTGCGTGGAAATTATTTGGCGAAGGTTGCCATTTAAATAGAAACACTGATGAAATGATAAAAGAGGCAGGATTTGAGCCTATTGAAGAAGAATATTTTAACCGTACCTTACGATTTTATGCGGGGGTATTTCAGTTACCACAAACTAATTAAAGGATGAAATCGAGAGATAAACGCCCATTTTACGTATTATACGAAGACAATCATTTGCTTATTGTTAATAAGGCTGCAGGTATTTTAGTACAAGGCGATCATACCAAAGACAAGCCCTTGGTAGAGCTTTGCAGAGACTATGTACGTGAAAAGTACAATAAACCTGGCAATGTTTTTATGGGTTTAGTGCATCGGCTTGATAGGCCAGTGAGTGGCATTGTTGTGCTAGCCAAAACCTCTAAAGCATTGGAGCGAATGAACAAATTGTTCCATGATAGAAAAGTGCAAAAAACCTATTGGGCTATTACCAAGTATAAACCAAGGCAGCTTAAAAAATTCAAAGACCAAGCCACGCTTACCCATTGGCTTAAAAAAGATGGGGTAAAAAATACCGTAACAGCTTATGATGAAGAAACGGAAGGCGCCCCAAAAGCAGAACTTAGCTTGCGAGTGCTTGGCAAATTAAACGATCATTTTTTACTCGAAATAAAACCAAAAACAGGCAGGCCTCATCAAATTAGAGCACAGTTAGGTGCTATAAAAACTCCTATTAAAGGCGACCTTAAGTATGGGTTCACCTCTGCCAACGTAGATAAATCCATCAACCTACACGCACGCAAATTATATTTTATGCACCCCGTAAAAAAAGAGCCATTAGAAATTATTGCCCCCGTACCTGAAACTGATTTTTGGGAGCAATTTTTAGGCTTAGAAACGGTTAAAGTAAAAGATAAAGACATTGATACAAAGTTCTAAAAATCATACAAAGAAAATTAAGGGAACCTTATTTTTGCACAAATTTCTATTTTTTTGAGATATATAATTTTACATAGTATTCTTATTTACATAAGTACTTCTTGGGTGCAAGCTCAAAAAACTGATACGGTAACACTTTATAATGGAGATAGAATTACCTGTGAAGTAATAAATCTTTCCAAAGGAAAGCTACATGTAAAAACTTCTGATATGAGTAGGCTCAGCATTAAATGGGCCAAAGTTGCCTCTATTGAAACATTGCATCAATTCGAAATTACCTTAAAAGACCACAGTGTTTACTTTGGAAAATTTAACAAAGGTATGCCAGGAACTGCCATGGTTTCATTTGGTGCGTTTCAAGAGCTTATTTCATTGCATGAAATCACGAGTTTAGAACAAATTAATAGTAAATTTTGGAAACAGATAAATGGCTCTTTCGATGCTGGCTTATCTTACACTAGAGGGAATGAAAATTTGCAATTTAACAGCTCGGGTGAGATTAAACACAGGACGAAAAGATTTTTAAATATGCTTAGTTATACTTCAGTAATAACAGATAATGCACAGCGGTTGAGCAAAAAACAAGACGGAGGATATACGCTAAAGGCATTTCATAAAAAATCTTTTTTTACGATTTACAATATTTCGTGGGAACAAAATACAGAACTCGGTATCGAAAACAGGGCCTCCTCTAATGCTAGGTTTGGTTTTACCCCAATAGACGACAGCTCAAACTTGCTAGATTTTTCTGTAGGTGTGGCACTGAACCGAGAATTTGATAGTGAGCGAAATGCAACTAATAATACCGAAGGAATTATAAACATTACGTATGATTTTTTTATGTTTACCAAACCTGATATTGACCTAACCACAAGTTTAGTGGCTTACCCCAGTTTTACTGTAAAAAACAGGTTTCGTTCAGAATTTAATTTTAGAATGAGGTGGAAGGTTTTTAGCAACTTTACGCTCAATTTTAAATATTATTTTACTTATGATAATAAACCTCCAGCAGTAGAGGCTTTAAATTTTGATTACGGCATTAATACTTCCATTGGGTATAGTTTTTAAAGTAGCTTTGATTAACCAAAATGTAAACTAAAGACACCTCCCATAGATGGACGTAGAAAAATCAACGATTCTGCCAAAAAGTATGTGGGTATTAGAAAAATAAGACACTAGCGAATGGACGAAATAGCTATTATTAGAAAATCATTTTCCTTTTTAGGAAAAGAAGCACTTGACGAACTGCTAGCCATTGGCACCATACAAACCATACCCGAAGGCACCGAAATATTAAGAGAAGGTCAATATGTTAAAGTAGTTCCTTTGGTAATTAAAGGCCTTATAAAGGTATATACCAAGCAAGAGGATAAGGAATTGCTGCTTTATTACATTCAACCAGAAGAAAGTTGTATTATGTCGTTTTCCTCAAGCTTAAGTAACGAACCAAGCAAGGTTTATGCCATTACAGAATCTGAAACAAAGGCACTTTTACTCCCTGCTTCTGAAATGAATAAGTGGATAAAGCAGTTTCCTAATTTAAATAATCTGTTTTTTGGAATGTTTAAATTAAGGTATGCCGATTTGCTAGAGACCATCAACCACATTATTTTTAATAAGCTTGATCAACGAATTTTATTTTACCTAAAAGATAAATCGGAATTGATCAACAGTAAAGTAATAAACATTACTCACAAACAAATTGCAAGTGAGCTGGGCACTGCTCGTGAAGTGGTGAGCCGTATTATTAAAAAATTAGAGAAAGAAGGGCTTGTATTGCAATTACAAGAAGGCATTAAGCTCATTTAATTGAACCGTATGAATTCAAATGTGAAAAAATTTATGGGCGTTTGTCTTATGTGCATCGGCATTATGGCAGCCATTGCAATGGCTATTGGAAATTTATAGTTTTCGATTTTCTCCAAGGTGTAAAAACCTAGAGTCACAAAAAAGACCCAACTAGCTAGCAGGGTCTTAATATTATAAAGGGATAAAGTTGTTTATTCTTCCTCCACCAATGATTCCACCAAAGCAACCACTTTATTATTGAGCACTTCAACAACGCCCCCTTTAACAGTTACACTGTCCTTTCCTTCTTTTTTAACAACGTAGGTAATTGGGCCTTCACCCAACGTGCTAATTAAAGGAGCATGGCTATTTAATATTTGAAAAAAACCATCGGTTCCCGGAAAAGTAGCTGATTCTACTTCGCCTTCAAATACTTTTTTATCGGGAGTGATTACTTCTAAATACATCTGATTAAGCTTCTGCTTCAGCCATTAGTTTCTCCCCTTTTTTAACCGCATCTTCGATATTACCCACTAAGTTAAACGCAGCTTCAGGTAGGTGATCAAATTCACCATCCATAATTTGGTTAAACCCTTTAATGGTTTCTTTAATATCAACCAAAACACCTGGTAAACCTGTAAACTGCTCTGCCACATGGAATGGTTGCGATAAGAAACGCTGCACCCTTCTGGCTCTGTGTACAACCTGCTTATCTTCGTCAGAAAGCTCATCCATACCCAAAATGGCAATAATATCTTGGAGTTCAGTATAGCGTTGAATAATTTCTTTTACTCTTTGTGCCGTATTATAATGCTCCTCGCCTAAGACTTCTGCATTCAAAATTCTTGAGGTAGAATCCAATGGATCTACTGCTGGGTAAATTCCTAACTCTGCGATTTTACGAGATAATACGGTGGTAGCATCCAAGTGAGCAAACGTAGTTGCCGGAGCCGGATCTGTTAAATCATCGGCAGGCACATACACTGCTTGCACCGAAGTAATAGAACCTCTTTTAGTAGAAGTAATACGCTCTTGCATGGCGCCCATTTCGGTAGCCAATGTTGGTTGGTACCCTACTGCCGAAGGCATACGACCTAAAAGGGCTGACACTTCAGAACCTGCTTGCGTAAACCTAAATATATTATCAATAAAGAAAAGGATGTCTTTCCCTTCGCCTTCGCCATCTCCATCACGGAAATATTCCGCAACCGTAAGCCCAGATAATGCAACCCTTGCACGCGCCCCAGGAGGCTCGTTCATTTGGCCAAATACCAAGGTGGCTTGTGATTTTTCTAATTCTTTTTTATCCACTTTAGAAAGATCCCATCCACCTTCTTCCATCGATTTTTTAAAGTCTTCTCCATAACGAATAATATCCGACTCTAAAAATTCTCGTAACAAATCGTTTCCTTCACGGGTTCTTTCACCCACACCTGCAAATACAGAAAATCCTTGATATGCCTTTGCAATATTGTTAATTAACTCTTGAATCAATACCGTTTTACCCACACCAGCACCGCCAAAAAGACCAATTTTGCCACCCTTTACATAAGGTTCAAGCAAATCAATTACTTTAATGCCTGTGTAAAGCACTTCGGCTGAAGTTGATAATTCGTCAAACTTAGGCGCATCTCTATGAATAGGTAGAGATGTATCAGTAACTGGCTGGTCAATACCATCGATGGCCTCACCAATTACATTAAATAACCTGCCACGAATAGATTCGCCCGTAGGCATACTAATAGGAGAGCCTAAGTTGATTACTTCCATACCACGAACCAACCCTTCGGTACTGTCCATTGCAATGGTTCTAACTCTGTCTTCACCTAAGTGCTGCTGAACCTCTAATACTACCTCGTTACCATTGTTTTTAGTAACTTTTAGTGCGTTTAGAATGTTCGGCAATTCATTTTCGCTCTCAAAGCTTACATCAACCACCGGCCCGATTACCTGAGAAACTTTACCTGTATTTGCCATTTTATAATTTTTTGATCAAAGTTTGACCTGTCAATTTCGAAGTGCAAAGCTAGTAGGTTAATTTGCTTTTTGCAAAGCAAGTTTCTGAATTTTAACAGTTAAAAATAATTAGCTCAAGTTGTGGGATATATGGTTACGATTGAGCACAATTCTAAAGGTTGTTCCTTGGTCAATATTGGAGGATTTAACAAAGATTTTACCTTGATGGTAATTTTCAATAATTCGTTTGGCTAAGGCCAAGCCTAGTCCCCAGCCTCGTTTTTTGGTGGTAAACCCTGGGTTAAAAACATGCTTTATTTTAGAATGGTCAATGCCTTTACCATTATCAGAAATATCAATAAATACACGCCAATCGCTCCCTTCCATTACATTAATTTTAATTTCTCCCACACCACCCATGGCATCTACGGCATTTTTGCACACATTTTCAATCACCCATTCGAATAAAGCCACATTTATCTGTGCATAAATTTTCTCATGCCTTCCTGTAACACTCATCTCCACTTTACTCGAAATTCGTGGTCGCAAGTAAGAAAGCACTCTATTTACTTCAAAAATAATGTCTTCTTCTTTAAGTTTAGGCACAGAGCCAATGTTAGAGAATCGCTCGGTAATCATTCCTAGCTTATGAATATCTTTATCAAGCTCTGTTAAAATATCGTGATTGGTAAACTCCGGATCGGCTCGAAGGTGCTCCATCCAAGCCATTAAAGAGGATATGGGTGTGCCCAATTGGTGGGCGGTTTCTTTGGCCATGCCTACCCACACCCTGTTTTGCTCGGCAGTACGCGAATAATTAAAGGCCCAGTAAGCAATAAACGCAAAAATAGCAATAACGGTAAGCTGCACATAGGGGTAAAACGTAAGCTGTGTTAGTAAGCTCGAATTTTTATAATATAAGTATTGAACTAAATAAGGCTTGCCGGTTTCTTTATCAATAGGTGCTATGCGTATTGGAGGATAGTCTTTTTTCATAGAAGCCACAATGCTTCTTAACTTATTATTCCTTCGGGCCAGCGTCCAACCAGAATCCAACTCAATGTTTTTTGATCCATATATCCCTCCAAGGGAATCCATTATTATCATAGGAATTGAATTATTCTGATAAATAATTTCTTCACTAATAAAATTAATATTCTCGGAGGTTGATACTTTTTCGCTGAGCGTATATTCGAGGGCTTTTGCGTATAAACGAATAAATGTTTTTTCCTTCGTCTTTAATTTATTGACCAACAAATTGGTGTAAAAAATAGAGCTTCCGCTAATAATTACAGATACGCCTAACACAATCCATTTAAGGGTTGATTTGTTTTCGTAAAGGTTAAAACCGTCTTTTTTTGCCATTAATTAACTTGCAGAGACTCCAAGTTATAAAATAATCTGTAAACACCATTGTAAGGGTGAGATTTTAACCTTACTTATGAGTGCTTGTCCATAAAGTTAATGTTTTCAGAAATAACAAATGTGAGTCCACTCCGAAAACAGGCAATTTTCACAAAAAGAAACTTTTTTGGTTTTGGGTGTTTTCGGAGTGGACTCAATATTTAAAATATTTAAAATATTTTTATTTAGTCAGTTTATTCTGCCAGTTCCATACACCCCTCAAAGCATCTTTAACACTTAGCTCAGTTTGCCAATTAAGTGCTTGGTTCGATTTAGTGCAAACAAAACTGATAGATTGCTTAAAACCACAAGCACTTTGAGTTATCGATAGCCTTAAATTAAATGCTTGCTTTTTGTGTCAAGACAAAGAGGTAAGAGCCAGTCTGGCCTTGCTCTGCCGAAGCGGCTACGCAAAGGCTATGCTTGAATACAAAAATATAAAATTTGATAAAAATGTGAGTTTTTCAGCAGACCCTATTTATTTTCGCTAAAATATTCTATTAAAACATAAACTTACCTTAAGTATGCTTGTTAATAAACTTATTCTTACTTTTTGGGTAATTATTCTTACGCCAATTTATGGTCAAAAATGCAAATACGATAAGGATGAAATCGACAAAATTACAGGGAATAGGTTGCGGGTAAAAAAAGTTTTTCAAAGAAGAGGAAGAACCTTTTGGGGTCTTTCAGAGCAAAATTCTAAAAAATATTTTCATTTGAACTTTATACTTCAAGGAGAAAAAGGAGTTGCGATGACAGTAAATGATACATTATTGCTACGCCTCGAAAATAAAGAACTACTTAACCCAACTTGAAAATAGAACATTATAAGTTGCTCATTTTTAGGGTGTTACGTTTTTTATTTTTACAAATAGGTCACTACTTTTGTTTTTCTAACATAAGGTCTAGCTTTAAATTGACCACCTAAAAGGTGTCTATTTAGCAAATATACAAAACAAATATTTAATAAAACAATTTTTGGGTCACTACAAATGAAATTCAAAAACAACATACTAACTATCAGCCAATTACTGTTTGAAAAAATTTACAAAAGTTTTCAATATTATTGCAACATGCTGATTATTAGCAACTTAATTTTTAATAAAATCTTGACTGATTTTGAGAATTTTCAAGTTGGGTTAAATTTTGTTGCTCAGTACCCTATAAATACTAATCAGCTAAAAATGCTGTCTATAAGTCCGATTATCGCAGCTAGGTTTACGCTAAGCAAAGTTGATTACGATTTTGCTATAAATGAAAACGTTATGAAAAAGTTTGTTGGAGTGGCTAAATGCCTTTAATGACAACTAATACCACCCCTTGGTTCATATCTTCACGAACCAGCTAAAAGCTTATTTTTCACCCAATTTTTAACTGCCAGTTCCAAGCATCCCTCAAAGCATCTTCAACACTTAGTTCAGTTTGCCAATTAAGTACTTTCTCCGATTTATCAACCGAAGCATAAATTTGTTCTACATCACCGGGTCTTCTTTGGCCAATTTTATAATTTAATTTTTGCTCACTTACTTTTTCAAAAGTAGTAACAATCTCTAATACGGAAGTGCCTTTTCCTGTGCCCACATTTATAAAATCGTAGAAATTAGTTTTACCACTCAAATAGTCAAGGGTTTTAACGTGAGCCTTGGCTAAGTCAACCACGTGAATATAGTCTCTAACATTGGTGCCATCTGGCGTATTATAATCATTGCCAAAAATGGTAAGCTCATTTCTTAAGCCTGCTGCCGTTTGGGTTACAAAAGGAACCAAATTACTAGGTGTACCCAATGGGAGTTCTCCAATTAATCCAGAAGGATGTGCGCCAATGGGGTTAAAATAACGCAATGCTACTGCACTTAAATCCGCATCAGAAACTACTTGATCTTTGATAATATCTTCCGCTATTTGTTTGGTGTTGCCATAAGGAGAAATAGCTTTTTGCGTAGGAGATTGCTCGGTAACCGGCAGCTTTTCGGGTGTTCCGTAAACAGTACACGAAGAAGAAAAAACCAATTGGTTACAATTGACCTCTTTCATAACTTCTAAAAGAACTAGTAGCGAAATAACATTGTTCTTATAATACGCTAATGGTTTGCTAACAGATTCCCCAACAGCTTTATAGGCTGCAAAGTGGATTACGCCACTTGGGTTTGTTTCTGCAAAAACCTGGGCCATAAAGTTCCTATCAGTACAATCACCTTCATAGAGTTTTACCTCTTTTTTGGTAATGCTTTCAAGTCCTTTTACTACTGATTTTTCTGAATTACAGAAATTATCAATAATAACAGGTTTGTAGCCTTGGGCTATTAATTCTACTACTGTATGCGAGCCGATGTAGCCTGCTCCTCCTGTAACAATTATTGTTTTTTCCATCTTATATTGCTTCACTTTTCTCTGTGCAACTTCGTTACTTCACTGGGGCTCTTTGTGGAATAGTTTTAACCACAGAGATGCACAAATTTAACCACAGAGTAACACAAAGATTTTATGAGTATATCTTACTTTTTTATATACCCTTCAAAGGTATTATGCTCTTTTTTATAGAGGTCTTCCTCTGAAAGCGATTTAAAATATTCGTAAGTAATTTTCAATCCCTCCTCTCTACTTACTTTTGGCTCCCATCCCAATATTTCCTTCGCTCTGTCAATTTTAGGTTGCCGTTGTAAAGGATCATCTTTAGGTAATGGTTTATAAATTACTTTTTGGTCAGTACCTGTTAGCTTAATTATCTCTTCTGCAAATTGCGAAATAGTAATTTCATGTGGGTTGCCAATATTTACAGGGTGTACATAATCGCTCAAAAGCAATCTGTAAATACCTTCCACTAAATCATCCACATAACAAAAAGATCGCGTTTGAGAGCCATCACCAAAAACGGTTAGGTCTTCGCCTCTTAATGCTTGCCCGATAAACGCAGGTAAAACGCGGCCATCATTTAATCGCATACGCGGCCCGTAGGTATTAAAAATACGTACAATACGAGTTTCTAACCCATGATACGTGTGGTAGGCCATGGTAATGGCTTCTTGAAATCGTTTGGCTTCATCATACACGCCTCGTGGGCCCACAGGGTTTACATTGCCATAGTATTCTTCGGGCTGAGGGTGTACATTGGGGTCGCCATATACCTCGGAAGTAGAAGCAATGAGCAATCGAGCTTTTTTATGCTTGGCTAAACCCAATAAATTATGCGTGCCTAGCGAGCCTACTTTTAATGTTTGAATGGGAATTTTGAGGTAATCAATGGGGCTTGCCGGTGAGGCAAAATGAAGGATGTAATCTAACTCGCCTTCATAATTAATGTGTTCAGAAACATCGTGATTAATAAATTTAAAATCAGGCTTGCGCTCAAGATGTTTGATGTTGCGAAGATCACCAGTAATAAGGTTATCCATCGCAATTACATAATAGCCTTCTTTAATAAACCGATCGCATAAATGTGAGCCTAAAAATCCGGCTGCTCCGGTTATTAATACTTTTTTCTTACCCATTTATTTCCTCTCTTCCTATACTATAGTATTCAAACCCATTCTTTTTCATATCTGAGGGCTTGTACAGATTTCGACCATCAAAAATTACCTTATTGGTTAAAAGCGATTTTATTTTATCAAAATCAGGCGACCTAAAAACAGGCCATTCGGTTACAATTAGTAAAGCATCGGCATCCTTTAAAGCTTCATATTGATTTTTTGCATAGGTAATTTTATCTCCAATAACACCTTTCACATTTTCCATTGCTTCAGGGTCGAAGGCTTGCACATTGGCTCCTGCTTGCACAAGTTCTTCAATATTTACTAGAGCGGGTGCTTCACGAATGTCGTCCGTATTGGGCTTAAACGCCAAGCCCCACATGGCAATGGTTTTGCCTTGCAAAGAGCCTCCAAAATAAGCCTTTATTTTAGGTATTAATTTTGTTTTTTGAGATTGATTAATGCGCATTACAGCATTTAAAATGCCAAAATCGTAATCTACATTACTGGCAGATTTAGCCAATGCTTGCACATCTTTAGGAAAGCAGCTACCCCCATACCCAATACCTGAGAACAAAAAACGTTTGCCAATGCGAGAATCGGTGCCAATGCCTTTACGTACCATATCAACATCTGCTCCTAATAACTCACAGAGATTGGCAATCTCGTTCATAAAGGTAATTTTGGTTGCTAAAAATGAGTTTGCCGCATATTTTGTTAACTCAGCAGATTTTTCGTCCATAAAAATAATGGGGTTGCCTTGGCGCACCAATGGTTCGTAAAGCTGCTCCATAGTTTCTATCGCTTTTTTCGATTGGGTGCCAATTACCACGCGGTCGGGCTTCATAAAATCGTCAACAGCTACACCTTCTCGCAAAAACTCTGGGTTAGAAACTACGTCAAAATCAACCGTGGCATTTTTAGCAATGGCCGCTGTTACTTTTTCAGCTGTACCTACAGGCACTGTGCTTTTATCCACAATTACCGCATACTCTTTTAAAATAGAGCCAAGGTCATCGGCTACTTTTAAAATATATTTTAAGTCAGCAGAGCCATCTTCTCCCGGAGGGGTTGGTAATGCCAAAAATATTACCTGAGCACCTTCAATGCCTTCTTTAAGGTTGGTTGTAAAGTTCAGTCTTCCTTGATAGGTGTTTCGTTCAAACAGTAAATCAAGCCCTGGTTCGTAGATGGGAATTTCACCTCGCACCAACATATCTACTTTCTTTTGGTCAATATCTATACAGGTTACGGAATTTCCTGTTTCTGCAAAACAAGTGCCTGTAACCAAGCCAACATAACCACTACCTATAACTGCTATTCTCATTTGATATATATACTTAATTAAAATTAAAATGCAAAAATAATCTTATAAACGATGCCAAAGAAGTATCTCAAAATCTTTTATAACAAAAATGTGTAAATAATATAGTATTTTAGCGAACAATAATAGCAATTAATATTTAATAAATTGAAAATCAGGTAAATACAATATGGATACTAGCGAAAATATAAAATTAATAAGATCTTCTTTAAAAGAGTTTGGTAAAAAAAATATTGAACCTAACCGAAGAAAATGGGATGATGAACAAATTTTTCCTCGGGAAGTATTTTCGAAGCTGGGAGAGTTAGGTTTAATGGGTATTTTAGTGCCCGAAAAATTAGGTGGTTCAGGGATGGGATACCATGAATATGTAGCTGCTATTATTGAACTTTCTATATGGGATCCATCCATTGGACTTTCAATGGCTGCACATAACTCGCTTTGTGTTAACCATATTTTAACCTTTGGAAATGAGGCTCAAAAAAATAAATGGATACCTAAATTGGCTTCGGGAGAATGGATTGGAGCCTGGGGTTTAACAGAGCCCAATACAGGGAGTGACGCAGGCAATATGATGACTACCGCAGTTAAACAAGGAGATAGCTGGGTGCTTAATGGGTCTAAGAATTTTATAACCCACGGAAACTCTGGAGACTTAGTTGTGGTAATGGCTCGTACAGGTGAGATTGGTGATAAACGGGCAATGACGGCTTTTGTGGTGGAAAGAGATAATGCAGGCTTAAAATCTGGCCGTAAAGAAGATAAGCTTGGAATGCGAGCTTCGGAAACAACTGAGGTTATTTTGGATAACTGCCGAGTTTCGTCAGACAGTGTTTTAGGCGAAGTTGGAGATGGGTTTGTGCAGGCGCTAAAAATATTAGATGGCGGAAGAATCTCCATTGCAGCTCTTGGGCTTGGAATAGCAGAAGGTGCCTTAAAAGAATCGATAAAATATGCGAAAGAAAGAGAGCAATTTGGCAAGCCTATTGCGAGTTTTCAAGGAATTTCGTTTAAATTGGCAGAGATGGCCACCAAAGTTGAGGCGGCTAGGCAATTGATTAAAAATGCAGCGGAATTGAAAAACAACCGCCTACCTATGACCAAAGAATCAGCTATGGCAAAGTTTTATGCCTCTGAAATTGCCGTAGAAGTTGCCACCGATGCAGTGCAAATATTTGGCGGCTATGGCTATACCAAAGATTATCCTGTAGAAAAATATTATAGAGATTCGAAACTATGCACCATAGGGGAAGGTACGAGTGAAATTCAGAAATTAGTGATTTCTAAACTTTTGTTAGAAGAATGATTTTGAATTAGGAAAATAGCTAACTATATTTGCGCTCCAATTTGGAAATAAACGTATAGTTATAGCGATGATTATTATAAATGTAAAAGAAAACGAGTCAATTGACAGAGCTTTAAAAAGGTTTAAGAAAAAGTTTGAAAAAACGGGTGTTCTTCGTGAATTAAGATCTAGAACTGCTTTTGAAAAGCCATCTATTACCAATAGAACTATGAAACTTAAGGCTGCTTACAAACAAAAAATGTTTGCAAAAGATAATTACTAATATTTCCCTTAAAGTCATCTTTAATTATTAAGTTAGTAGTGCGGTTTTGTTAAACCGTGTTACTAACTTAATGATAAACTCCTTCCTAAAATATATCGAATTTGAGAAACGTTACAGTACTCATACTGTAATTTCTTACAAAAATGATTTAGCTCAATTTAGTATATTTTTATCAACATTTGACTCTCAGTTATCTCCAGAGTCGGTTACCTACCAACATATTAGGTCTTGGATTATTAGCTTGGTCGAAGATAAGATTGCCCCTTCTTCTATTAATCGAAAAATGGCTTCTATACGTAGCTATTATAAATTTTTATTAAAATCTGGTATTATCACAAAAGACCCTTCTGCTCAACTAAAAGCATTGCGAACGCCTAAAAGGCTGCCTCAGTTTGCACAAGAAAAAGAGATGCAAAATTTATTTGAATTGGTAGAATTTGGGAATGACTTTGAAGGAATGCGTGACCAGCTGCTATTGGAGTTACTATATGCAACAGGTATGCGAAGAGCAGAATTAATAGGTTTAAAAACCACTTCAATAAATATAAAAAAAAAGCATGTAAAGGTGCTTGGCAAACGCAACAAGGAGCGCATAATTCCGTTAACAATAGAAGTAGCAAACCTGATTCAAAAGTATTTGCAACTGCGAGAAGTTGAATGTATGAGTGAAGCAAATGATTTTTTACTTTTGACAGATAAAGGAGAACCTTTATATGAAACTTTTGTGTATAGAAAAGTTAAAAAGTATCTTGGTGCTACCACTTCTTTAGAAAAAAATAGCCCCCATATTTTACGCCATACATTTGCTACCCATTTATTAAATAATGGCGCAGATTTAAATGCCGTAAAAGAATTGCTTGGTCACTCCAGCTTGGCGGCCACTCAGGTTTACACCCACAACTCATTAGATAAATTAAAAAAGGTGTTTGAAAAAGCACACCCTAAAGCTTAGAAATTAATGTTACATATAAATATATAATGCTATGAATGTAAAAATGCACTCAATTAAATTTGATGCCGATAGCAAATTGCTTGACGTAGTTCAGAAGAAAATGAATAAGTTGGAAAGATTTTTTGATCGGATAGTTGATGGGGAAGTGTTTATGCGATTGAACAACGAAGGTATAAAAAACAAAACAGTAGAAATTAAACTAAATATTCCGGGCGACCAGCTATTTGCTACAGCTTCGTCTGCTTCGTTTGAAGCAGCTAGTGATGAAGCAACCCAAGCACTTACAAAACAGCTAAAAAAGTTTAAAGAGAAAACAATGAGTCGTTAAGTTGAACTCGAAATAGCAAAAAGTCCAACAAATAGTTGGGCTTTTTGCTATTAACCCTTATTACATAACAACTAATGCTCAAGACGAGGCTCTTCCAATCCCCTCAGATCCGAAAGTTTTCGGGTGGCGGACTAAAACAAAAATTATCTATTTTCTTAGCCTAATTAATTCATGAGTAATGAGTCTACTCCGAAAACAGGCAATTTTCACAAAAAGATCGCCAAAAGAGACTTTTTTGGTTTTGGGTGTTTTCGGAGTGGACTCAGTAATAGATTATTCATAAATTAATCAGGTTAGAGACACTAATTAGCCCCTGTCTATAAAGTCAATGTTTTCAGAAATAACAAATGACAATATTCAAATAACAAATAAATCTCAAAAACGAAAAGTACCTACTCAGCCATTTGTTTAAACCTAAACCAAAAAAACAACGTCATTCCGTAATTTCTGAAATGAAATGGAAGAAATATGCGAAATCTGTCTATGTCTAGCAGAAATTCAATGAACAACCAGCGACAAATTCTATCCTCACAGCAACTACGAGGTGTTATTGTTGGCTGAGCAGGTACAACGAAAACATCAAACCATGTAAGTGTTTGGTGTTTAGGTGATTGAAATTTGAAATTTATTTGTTATTTGAATATTGTTTGTTGGACCCGATAGCTATCGGGTTTATAAACAAACACTAATTAGGTTTATAAACTAAATGCTTCCTTAATCTTATCTACATAATCGAGTTTTTCCCAGGTAAATAGCTCCACTTCTAACTCCGTTTTTTGTCCGGCATTTTCAAAAACTTTGGTAACAATTTTTGGTTCTCTACCCATATGCCCATAGGCGGCAGTTTCAGCGTAAATTGGGTTTCTAAGCTTTAAGCGTTGCTCAATAGCATACGGGCGCATATCAAAAATGGTTTCCAATGTACGAGCGATTTCTCCATCAGATAGTTTCTCTCCCTCTTTATTTTTTACATTGGAAGTGCCGTAAGTATCTACAAATAATCCGCAAGGTTTTGCTACCCCAATGGCATACGAAATTTGAACAAGGGCTTCATCGCAAACACCTGCCGCTACTAAATTTTTGGCCATATGCCGTGTTGCATAGGCAGCACTTCTATCTACTTTACTTGGGTCTTTGCCACTAAAAGCACCGCCACCGTGAGCCCCTTTGCCTCCGTAGGTATCCACAATTATTTTGCGTCCTGTTAAACCCGAATCTCCATGAGGGCCACCTATTACAAATTTGCCTGTTGGGTTAATATGGTATAATATATTGTTATCAAATAAGGCTTGTATTTCAGGGCTTAATTGTGCTTTAACTCTTGGAATAACATATTCTATAATATCACTCTTAATGGTGGCTAACATTTCTTCGTCAGGGGCAAAATCATCGTGCTGAGTTGATACCACAATGGTGTCTATTCGTATAGGCTTATTATCATCGGTATATTCAATAGTAACCTGCGATTTAGCATCGGGTCGCAAGTAATTTATTTTATCCCCAGCCCTGCGTACCTTCGCTAATTCTTGCAGGATTTTATGCGATAAATCTAATGCCAAAGGCATATAATTTGCTGTTTCCTTGGTCGCATAACCAAACATCATACCTTGGTCGCCTGCGCCTTGGGCATTGGCTTTTTGCTCAAAATCGCCTTCTACTTTTCGGTCAACTCCTTGGTTAATTTCTGATGATTGCTCGTGAATAGCGGATAATATACCACAAGAATGAGCCTCAAACATATACTCACTTTTGGTGTAGCCAATACGAGCAATTACCTCTCGCGCTATGGTTTGTACATCTAAATAGGTGTTGGTATTTACCTCCCCTGCTAATACTACCTGCCCTGTGGTAACCAATGTTTCGCAAGCCACTTTCGATTGCGGATCGAACGCTAAAAAATAATCGATTAATGCATCAGAAATTTGATCGGCTACTTTATCAGGATGCCCCTCAGAAACCGACTCGGATGTAAATAAGTATGACATTAAATGTTAAATTAATTTGAATCGACAAATGTAGCTAATTGCTCAATATAATTAGCTCGCTAAAAACAGAAAAATAGTTGGCTCTTTGCCAATGGTTATCTTTTGCTTTTTCCATTGGCTTACAGGCATTGTTTTAATATACTCTTTGGTGCCGGTTATGTCTTTTGCTACACATAATAAGGTATCGGGGTGCAGGTTTTTTATTAATACACCCAGTGTTCTATCCGATCGGTAAGGCGTTTCTATAAAAAGTTGGGTTTGATGTTGGTTTCGAGAAGCCTTTTCAAATTGGTTAATTTTTTGAGCCGCTTCTTTCATATCAATAGGTAAATAGCCGTTAAAAGCAAACGATTGGCCGTTCATGCCAGAGGCCATTAACGCTAATAATAACGAAGAGGGCCCCACTAAAGGCACAACTCGCAGCCCTAGTTTGTGTGCAATACGAGCTACTTCAGCTCCCGGGTCAGCCACTCCCGGGCAGCCTGCGTCTGATAGTACACCAATATTTTCGCCTTTGAGCGCAGGGGCTAAATATTTTTCCGTTTCACTGGCCGAAGTATCTTTATTTACTTGCTCAAATTGAAGGGTAGAAATATCTATATTCAGTTTTAAGCTGCTAATAAACCGCCTCGATTCTCTGATGGTTTCGGCTAAAAAAAATCGGGTACCCTTTACTGCCTCCAGTATTTGTGGGGGCAATACCTGAGTTGCCGTATCGGGCGATATTACAGAAGGGATGAGATAGATGACTCCTTTTTTCATTTACTCTTCTTTTTCTTTGAGCACCTTTGTGGTATAGCTATTCCACAAAGTTTAGTGTTCTATTAGGTAGAAGGTTAATCATTTAAAAACTGAGTTACTTCGTGTAAAAACTCGGTAGTTTTTTCAGCATGCACCCAATGGCTTGCTCCTTTTATGGTGCTTAATTTACATAGAGGAAAATGTGAATTAATCAGCTCCACATCATCTTCTAAAACATAATTCGACATACCTCCTCTTATAAATAAGGTTGGCTTATTAAAAATGGCATTTGATGGCAGAGCTTTTCCAACTTCGGTAATTTCTTTCTCAATAATATCTAAATTAATTTTCCACTCGAAACCTTCGGGGGTGCGTTTTAAATTCTTTAATAAAAACTGCCTAATACTTGCCAAAGGAACATATTGGGCTAATACATTATCTGCATCAGTTCTCGATTTTAGCTTGGCAAGGTCAATAGATTTTAACCCCTCTATAATAGTATCGTGATGCACCGGGTATTGTTTAGGCCCAATATCCACCACAATTAATTTATGAACTAAGCTCGGAAATTCTGTGGCAAAAAACATAGCTGTTTTTCCACCCAACGAATGACCAATTAAATCACATTCAGCAATTGCATGATCTTCGGTAAATTCTTTTAAATCGGCTGCCATAGCCTTGTAAGTAAACACATCGCTATGAGGCGAATTGCCATGATTGCGTTGGTCAATTAAATACACTTTTCGGGTTGCTGCCAAACTTTTGCCAATGCTTATCCAATTATTAAACGAGCCAAAAAGCCCATGCAAAATAATTAAGGGTTTGCCTTCACCTATTTCTTTGTAATTAAGCTTCATTAAATATCTAATTGTTGCAAGTACATTTGAACTGTGTTTTCCAAACCATAATATAAGGCATCGCTAATAAGTGCATGCCCTATGGAAACCTCCTCTAAATAAGGAATGTTTTTTGCAAAAAATCGCAGATTTTCAAGGTCTAAATCGTGGCCAGCATTTATTGCTAGTTTTAGTTTATTGGCTTGGGTTGCGGCCAACACAAATGGTTTTACAGCCCCTTCTTTATTGGTTTTAAATCCACAGGCATAAGGTTCTGTATAAAGTTCAATTCTGTTACTGCCCACTGTTGCAGCTCCTTCAATATGGGCTAAATCTGTATCCACAAAAATGGAAGTTCTAATATTACTAGCCTTGAGCTCCTGAATAACTTCTTTCAAAAAATCATGATTTTTTATGGTATTCCAGCCTGCATTGGAAGTGAGTACACCAGGGGGGTCGGGCACTAAAGTGGCTTGGGTAGGTTTTACTTTTAGCACCAAATCCATAAATCGCTTATCGGGGTAGCCTTCAATATTAAACTCGGTGGTTACCGTTTCCGATAAATCAAGCACATCTTGGTAGGTAATATGCCGTTCATCAGGCCTTGGGTGCACCGTAATGCCTTGACCTCCAAACTTTTCAATGTCTTTAGAAATTTGAACAACATTGGGATTATTTCCACCTCTGGCATTTCGCAAGGTGGCAATTTTATTCACATTAACGCTTAATCGGGTTGGCATATCAATAGAATTCCTATTTTTGCTGCAAGTTATTGTTTTACGATTAAATTCTAGAATTTATTGAGGTTGAATATCAATGTTAGAAATGATTTTAAAAGAAGGTTAAATTAGGTTTACATAAATTGCAATTCTAAATTCGTAAACAATAAATTGCAAAGATTATTTATCAGTTTAATTAAAAATTATG
>Ga0256839_1002167_pt1 | contig 22420 bp, 21 predicted proteins | sample 354166metaG_FD_185968 | JGI IMG/M metagenome (GOLD analysis project Ga0256839, IMG submission 185968) | Hydrothermal vent microbial communities from Mid Atlantic Ridge, Atlantic Ocean - 354-166 | ecosystem: Environmental > Aquatic > Marine > Hydrothermal vents | place: Atlantic Ocean: Mid... | reverse complement strand
TTGCGTGCCGGCCCGCTGACTGCGTTGGCGAAACTTGCTGTAGAATGACTACAGCGGCATTTCGCCGCCTTGCAGCGAACCGGCACGCAATGGCTGAATACGATATATATTATTGCCGGGTTAATATTATCCAAGACGCCCGTGATCACCATCACTGTTGATATTCACCTGAACAAGTTTTCTTGTTATCCCGTGAATTACATGGATAATCGACAGACATGAAACAGAGAGAGAGGGGCGCGCCCTTCCGTGCGGAACTGACCGCCTGTCATGAATGTGATGAATTGCAACGGATCCCCGCCCTTGAGGCAGGACAGGCGGCCCGTTGCCGGATCTGCCAGGCACTGCTGCTGCGCAATCCCGGGGGAGGGCTGGACCGCCCCCTGGCGCTGTTTCTTTCCGCCCTGATCCTGTTGCTGCTTGCCAACATATTTCCTTTCATGACGCTGGAGATACAGGGACAACAGGAAATCACCACCATTCTCGGCACCTCACAGGTCCTGTATCACGCCGGCATGGGAGCCCTGGCGGTGGTCGTCTTCCTGACCAGCATCCTGGCGCCGGCGCTCATCATTTCCTGCGCGCTGTATGTACTGCTGGCGATACGTTTCAATGTATCCTTGCCTGCCGTGCGCATGGCTCTTTCCTGGATCAGCCATTTGAAACCATGGGTGATGCTGGATGTCTATATGCTGGGGGTTCTGGTGGCGTTCGTAAAACTGGACAAGATGGCCAGCCTGCATATCGGTCTGTCCCTGTTCGCCTTCATCGGATTGATCATCCTCTCCACGGCGGCCATGGCGGCTTTCGAACCGCAGCTCCTGTGGCGGCGGCTTGCCGGAAAGAGGTTCACATGAGAGCCAGACATCTGGGCCTGGCGAGCTGTCATACCTGCAACCTTTTGCAAAGGCTGCCGGCCAGCGGGCATGGCCATTGTCCGCGCTGTCATTCACGGGTGCGCTTGCGCATGGCCAACAGCATCAGCATTACCTGGGCGTTTCTCATCACGGCCGTGATCGCCTACCTGCCCGCCAACCTCTATCCCGTCATGACGGTCGTCTCGTTGGGCAACACTCAATCAGACACCATTCTAAGCGGCGTCGTTTTTCTACTGCTGCATGGCGACTGGCCCCTCGCGCTCATCGTTTTCGTCGCCAGTGTAATGGTGCCCCTGCTCAAAATGGCCGCACTGGCCTACCTGCTATTGTCAGTACAAAGGCGTTCACCACTGCGCAAGGCACAGCGCACCCGCCTGTACCGAATTATCGAAATGGTGGGCCGCTGGTCCATGGTGGATATCTTCGTCGTCGCCCTGATGGCCGCGCTGGTGCAGGCAGGCAATCTGGCCACCATCATACCCGGCCCGGGCGCCCTTGCCTTTGCCTCCGTGGTGATACTGACCATTTTTGCCGCCATGAGCTTCGATCCAAGACTGATATGGGATAAGGGGGAAGTCGGCCATGACATCGCCACAAGCCCCTGACCCTCTGGAGACATTGCCTGAAGCCATCATAGACGAGGAGAAAAAAGGTATCTCCATCATCTGGCTGTTGCCCGTCGTCGCCCTGCTGGTCGGCGGATGGCTGGCCTACAAGGCCTTTGCGGAGAAGGGGGAGGAAATCATCATCAGTTTCAAGACCGCCGAAGGCATCAAGGAAGGCAAGACCCAGGTCAAATTCAAGGATGTCACGGTAGGCGTCGTCAAAAAGGTCAATTTCTCCGCTGATCTTTCCCGGGTGCTGATCAGCGTCACCATGGTGAAAAGCTTCGATCCCTATATGACGGACAAGACCCTTTTCTGGGTAGTGCGGCCGCGTGTCGGCGCCACCAAGGTCAGTGGCCTGGAAACCTTGTTGAGCGGCGTCTATATTGCCATCGATCCCAGCAACGAGGGGAGCCCAACAAGCGAATTCGCCGGCCTGGAAAATCCGCCGGTCATCACGACCGATATCAAGGGCAGCCGCTACCGCCTCAACGCAGAGGGACTGGGCTCCCTGTCCATCGGGTCTCCGGTCTATTTCCGCCAGTTGGAAGTGGGTGAAGTAACGGACTACGCACTCAGTGAAGATCATATGTCCATCGATATCGGCATCTTTGTCGAGGCCCCCTACGACCAGTTTGTTCACGAAGGCACCCGCTTCTGGAATGCCAGTGGCGTGGATATCTCCATGACGGCGGCCGGTGTCCAGCTGAAGCTGGAGTCCATCGTCTCACTGTTGAGCGGTGGCATCGCCTTCGAAACCAGCCTTGCGGGAGAGATGACGCCCCTCGCCAAGGAAAACCATAGCTTCAAGTTGTTCAAGGATCATCAGGCGAGCCTGGAACAACCCATCACGCAAACGATCACTTTTGCGTTGAGATTCTCGGAATCCGTGCGCGGGCTGGAGATCGGCGCCCCAGTCGAATACCGTGGCATCCGGCTGGGCACCGTCAAGGCCATTGAGCTGGGCGAGGACGCCCTGGGCCGCAACATTCTCAGCCCCGTGGTCATCATCGACTTCGAGCCACAGCGGCTGGCGTCCTACCGCACGGAAGCCGGCTCGGAGAAGGCCCTGGAAGGCAACAAGGCGTTGAAGGAAAATCCATTTCAGCGCGCCCGCACCGATGTGGAGAAATACGGGCTGCGCGCCCGCCTGATGACGGGCAATCTGATGACCGGCAAGCGCTTCGTGGACCTGGACTTCTTTCCCGATGCGCCGCCGGCGACCATCACCCGGAAGGGCAGGTATCCCGAGTTACCCACCATACCGGGCTCTCTGGAAGGCATCGTTGCCGGCATGCAGCGCATTCTCAACAAGCTGGAAAAGGCGGATATCGATGAGACACTGACCAACCTCAACCGCCTCATGGTATCGACCAGTAACTTGATGGCCGTGTTGGAGAAGGACGCGCCACGATTGTCCAAGGACCTGCATGACACACTGACAGAGGCCCGTAGCATGTTGAAACATGCGACAATGACACTCCAAACAGCAACCGAGACGATGACGCCAGAGGGCGAGATCGGCGGCCAGATGCAGAAAGCCCTGGAGGAAATCAGCGCGGCCGCCCGCTCCATACGCGTGATGGCGGAGTATCTGGAACGACACCCGGAGGCCCTGATCAAGGGCAAAGGAAATTTCTGAGGAAAGCCGCAATGAAAAGGCCCACCCTATGCTTCTTGATGCTGACTTTCCTGGCACTGACGGCCTGCAGCCTGGGCGGGCAGTCGAAACCCGCCCGCTTCTATGAACTCAGCCCCATTGCCGGGGCAGCGTCGGTGGGGACAGTTGGAAACGGAAATTTGTCTGTGGGGATCGGGCCGCTGCAACTCCCGGACATTCTCGACCGCCCGCAGATCGTGACCCGCGAAGACGCCTATCGCCTTGCCCTGGCTGAATTCGACCGCTGGGGAGGGGATCTCGAACGGAATCTGCTGCGCGTGTTGTCACAGAATATGATGCAGCGCCTGGGGACAAACAAGGTGGTCACCTATCCCTGGCAGCGGCGAGACACGCCTGATTTTCAGGTCAGCATTCGCTTTTTCCGCTTCGATGGCGCGCTGGGCGAAGAAGCCACCCTGACCGGCGCCTGGCGCATCATCAGTGACCAACAGGAATGTCCGTTGACGGTGCAACGTTTCGCCATCAGCAAAGCGCCTTCAGACGACGGCTACGCGGCGCTGGTGGACGCCCTCAGCCGTGGTGTTGCCGACCTGAGCCAGTCCATTGCCGACAAGCTTGCGGCCTCAGGCAGGGGGTGTTGAGGCGGGCGGCTTTTCAGGAAAGGGAAAAATGCGCAAACTGTCGGCAACACTCTTCGGGCTGTTGTGCCTGGTAAATGCGGCGCCGGGCCCCGGCGCTGAGGCATACACCTACCCCATCGACGACCCCTTCATGGCCACGGTAGCCGGAACACCACCCGCCTTGCAAAGAGGGGAAGCCCCACTGATTTTCTGTATTGCCGGCACGGGGGCCTTCCACAACTCGGGGAAAAACACCTTGTTGATGCGGGCCTTCTACGAGGCCGGATTCCACGTCGTTGGAATCAGTTCACCCACCCATGCCAATTTTGTCGTAGCCGCCTCGGCAACAGGCGTTCCCGGCCATCTCTATCATGATGCAGAGGATCTCTACCGGATCATGGAATTGATCCGCAAACAATTGGGAGACAGATTGCGGGTAGCGCGCTATTTCCTGACAGGCTACAGCCTGGGCGCGGCCAACGCGGCCTTCGTGGCGCATCTGGACGTGAAACGCAGGCAATTCAATTTCGACAAAGTCCTGCTGATCAACGCCCCTGTCAGTCTCTACAACTCCATCTCCAGGCTCGACCACATGTTGCAGAACATCCCGGGAGGCATGGACAACCTCGACCGTTATTATGCGGATATCGTCAAACGCGTTACCAGGGCCTATACGCGGGAGGACACGGTCGAGTTTACGGAAGAGATGTTTGTACAAGGCATTCGAGGAGGAACATCCCACCGATGAACAGCTCGCCGCCCTCATCGGCATCGCCTTCCGCCTGTCCTCCTCCAGCATGATCTTCACCTCCGATGTCATGACCAATTTCGGTATGATCAAGCCCAGGGATGAAATCCTGGGCAAGGACACCTCCCTTGGTCATTATCTGGAAGTGAGCCTGAGAGTGGGGTTCACCGATTATTATCACGATTATTTCTATCCCTACTATAAGGCAAAGGAACAATCCCTGACCCGCGAGGCCCTCTCGGAGTCCTTGAGTCTGCGCAGCATCCAGGATTTTCTGCACGACGCGGAATATATCGGAGTCGTCCACAACGAAGATGATGTGATCCTGGACAGGGGCGAGATCGATTTTTTCCGTGATATCTTCGGAGAACGCGCCAGGATCTGGCCCCATGGCGGGCACCTGGGCAATCTGGCTCACAGGCAGGTCATGGACTACATCGTAAGGTATTTCACGCAACCGTAGGCCCATGTGTAACGTACCGCCTCGCAACCTGCTTTTGCTTTTCCACCTCCTGTCACTGACGATGCTTGCAGGCTGCGGCACCGCCCCCAAGCACGCGGGACCCCATGAAGAACCCCTGTATTCCCATGAACGCATCGTCAAGGGGGATGTCACCTCCCCCTCGAGGTCTATGATCCATGGGAGGGCTTCAACCGGCGCATGTATAACTTCAACGCAAGCTTCGACGCACATGTCTTCCTGCCCGCCGTTCATGCCTATCAGGCCATCACCCCCGACTTTGTCGAACAGGGAGTAACGAATTTCTACAACAACTTCGACGACACCCGCACCCTGCTCAACGCCCTTTTGCAACTCAAGTTCAAGGCAACCTTCGATAGCTTTTTCCGCGTTACATACAACAGTATCTTTGGCATCGCGGGCATAATCGATGTGGCCACATACATCGGCATTCCCCGGCACCAGGAGGACTTCGGCCAGGTGCTCGGCCACTACGGTGTCGGACCCGGCCCCTATCTCGTCATTCCCATCGTAGGCCCCGCCAACCTGCGTGACGCGGCGGGGCGGGTCGCCGATGTCTTTCCAGCGGCGACACTCGACCCCTTCGACCTGAGGGGGCACCGTTACCGCACCTGGACATTCAATATCTTCCGCGCCGTTGATCTGCGCGCCAATACCGCTTTCCGTTACTACCAGACGGGCTCACCCTTCAAGTATGAGCTGGTCCGCATGCTGTACAGTACAAAGCGGAAAATGGACATCGCGAAATGAACCGGTTACCGCAGGCTGTCTTGGCCGTCATTTTCCTTTTCATTGTCTGCCTGTCAGGGGCAAAGGCCGACGGACCGGCGCCAATCAAGGTTGGCGTGACCATGGCGCTCACGGGTCACTACGCAAAGTTCGGGCAGGAACAATTGAATGGCATCAAAATGTGGGTCGACGACATCAATGAACGGGGCGCCCTGCTGGGCCGCCCCGTGCGCCTGATCTACTACAATGACCAATCAGACTCTCTTCTTGTCACAGACCTGTACGAAAAACTGATCGTGGAAGACAGGGTTGACCTGCTATTGAACCCCTATTCCTCCACGCTCACCATCGCCGCCAGCAACATCGCCGAGAAACACGACATTCCCATGGTGGTGGCGGCATCCGCGCCCGGAATATGGGCGCGCGGCCTGAAAAATGTCTTTGGCGTCTACACGCCCGCTGACCACAATATGGATCCCATCATCGCCCTGGCGGCGGACAAGGGACTGACCCGGATTGGCCTGGCCTATGCTGATACTGACTTTCCCCACGCCATCGCCCACGGCGTGCGCGCTCGCGTTCTTGAACATCACATGAAAATCGTATTTGACGAGTCCTATCCCAGGGAAAAGGGGGATTTTGCAGAGCTGATCCAGCGCCTGGCGAAAACCCGGCCGGAGGTGATCATCGTCGGCGGCTACCTGAACGATGCTATCGCCTTTTTCCGTGAAGCCAGGGCTCAAGGATTATCACCCATGATGTTCGCCTTCAGCGGCGGGCCGGCCCTGCTCGAATTCGGCGCCGCCCTGGGCACGGATGAAGTGGAGGGAGTGCTTTCCAGCACTCAGTGGAAGGCGGGTGAACGCATGCCGGAATCTTCCGATTTTACATTCCGCTTCAAGCGCCGCTACGGCCACAATGCCAGCTATCAGGCCGCTGGCGGCTATGCCGCGGGACAGGTTCTGGAAGCCGCGGTGCGTCTCGCCGGCAGCACCCGCAGCGACGATGTGCGCGCCATGCTCGCTTCCATGAAATTCCGTTCTCTGCTCGGCCACTACCGAGTCGATGAAACCGGCAAGCAAACTGGCAAACCCATCTATGTCCTGCAGTGGAAAAATGGACGCCGCCGTCTCGTTCTGCCGCGGGACTTGGCGCAATCTGAATTGATCTACCCGTTTCAACATAAGGAGAAGGTGATGGAATGATCATGATGCGGCAACCATTCATCTACGCACTCCTGTTGTTTTCTTGCGCCTCGCCATCATGGACGTCTGCCGAGGAATACCCGCCAGACGGCGGAATGCCCGCCCTCTTTGCGGAAGGAAAGTACTTTTTAAAGGGCCGGAATCCCGTCCGATTGTGCGTCGATCCCGACTGGGAGCCTTACGAGAGGCTCGATGAAAACGGGCGGCACGTGGGAATCATCGCCGGCTATTTTTCCCTGCTGCAGAAACGCAGCACGATCCGCATGGAGGTGGAACCCACCAGGAACTGGGCGCAAAGCATGGAATTCATCAAGCAACGCCGGTGCGATATCATTTCCGCACTCAACGATTCGGAGGAGCGTAATACCTACCTGAGTTTCACCGCCCCTTTTATTCGCGAACCTTCGGTATTGATCACGCGGGCGGATGTCAACCATCCGGTGCGGCTCCAGGACATGGCCGGCAAGACCATGGCGGTGGTGGCAGGCTATATCTACGATACCAATCTGCGCCTGGACTATCCCGACATAGAACGGATCTACGTGGACAATATTCAGGATGGGCTGCGCCAGGTCGCCGAAGGGAAAATAGACGGCATCCTCGGGCGCCGTCTCGCCATGGATTACTGGATCAGGAAATTACGCCTGGATTCATTGGCGGCCAGCGAACTGATTCAGTATCAGAGTCTGCTGCGTATCGGCGTTCGCAACGATTATGGCGAGCTTTATCTGATACTCAACAGGGCAATCAAGTCCCTCAACAATCAGGACCACAGACGCTTACGCCAAGCCTACATTATCCCTCGGTAACACGGTGGCAGCACGTATTCGTCACGCACCGCCCGTTTCAAAGCCTCGATACCTGGCGAAACTTTCAATTCTTCCCAATCTGTCACGGCCAGACGTTCATTGAGCGCCAGGGCAAAGATATTGATGAAAATCACCGCATCTTACAGGCCGGCTGTGATAGTAGCCCTGCACCCTGTCGCAACCCAGCTTCTCAAGAAAATGCAGTTGTTCCGCCGTCTCTACGCCTTCGGCGATGACACAAAGTTTGAGGCGATGGGCCAGGGCGATGATCATATCGACGATAACGGCATCGTTTTCATCCTCCGTCAGGCCCATGACAAAGGAACGGTCTATTTTCAGGACATCGATGGGAAAGCGCTTGAGATAGCTCAGGGACGAATAACCTGTGCCAAAATCATCGATGGCGATGCGGATACCCATCTGGTGCAGGACCTCCAAAGTGCTGAGGGCAAAATCAGGATCGTCCATCACGCTGCTTTCGGTGATTTCCAGTTCCAGACAGCTGGGCGGTGTCGCTGTCTCCTCCAGCACCGAGCGCACCATTTCCACCAGTTGCCGGTCATGAAACTGGCAGGGTGAAAGATTGACCGCGATGGGAATCCTGCCATGCCCCGTCTTGCTCCAGCGCTTGCGGTCCAGGCAGGCCTGACGCAAGACCCACCGCCCCACGGGCACGATGAGCCCGGTCTCTTCCAGGAGGGGGATATACTCGCCAGGCAGCGCCATGCGCCCATCTGGACGGCGCCAGCGCAGCAGAGACTCGGCGCCGATGACATACCCCGTGGCAATGTCCACCTGGGGCTGGTAGTGCAACTGGAACTCCTTGCGTTCCAGGGCGCGGCGCAGGCTGCTCTCCAGGTCGAGACGCGCCATGGCCTCGTGATTCATGGCCTCGCGGTAGAGTTCCACATGCGCCCCGCCCGGCCGTTTGGCCTGGTGCAGGGCAATATCCGCAAACTTGGTGAGTTCGTCGTAATTCTCTGTGTGGTCCGGGTAGATGGCCACGCCGATGTTGGGCGTCAGAAAGATTTCCCGGCCCTCATCGCGGAAGGGCTCACTGAAGTTGTCCAGCAGGACGCGGGTGAATGCGCTGACTTCTCCCATGTCGTCCAGGCCGGTCATGGCAATGATAAATTCGTCTCCACCGTAACGCGCCACCAGATCCTGCCTGCGCGCAGTGCCCATCAGGCGGCGTCCCACCTGTTGCAGGATACGGTCGCCCACTTGGTGCCCCAGACTGTCGTTCACGGTGATGAAGCGATCCAGGTCCAGGTGCAGGAAGGCCATGCGTTTGCCATCGCGCCGCGCGGCGCGCATGGCGTCCTGAAAATATTCGCGGAACAGCACCCGGTTGGGCAGGTCGGTGAGGGCATCGTAATGGATCAGGTGCTGGATGTGCTCCTCCGCCTCGCGCTGCTGGCTGAGATCGGTGAATCCCCCGATGTAGTGGGTCACTTCGCCCTGTTCGTCGCGCACGGCGCTGATGGTGAGCCATTCGGGATAGATTTCGCCATTCTTGCGCCGGTCCAGGATCTCACCGTGCCAAAAGCCCTGCTCCTTGATGGAGTCCCACATGTGGCGGTAGAAATCGCTGCCATGCAGGCCCGATGCGATGGCCTGAGGGGTCTTGCCGACGATCTCCTCCGCCGTGTAGCCGGTGATTTCCGTGAAGGCGCGGTTGACGCGCAGGATGCGGGTGCTGGCGTCGGTGATGATGATGCCCTCCATGCTGGACTCGAATACTTCCGCCGCCAGGCGCAGATCCTCCTCGTCCCGGCGCCGCGCGCGGCGCACCTCGGCCTCGCGCAGTTCGCGCTCGATGGCGGGCACCAGGCGCACCAGGTTGTCTTTCATGATGTAGTCGTGGGCGCCGACCTTCATGACCTCCACGGCGGTCTCCTCGCCAATGGCGCCCGAAATGATAATGAAGGGAATATCCATGCCGGTTTCGCGCAACAGTTCCAGGGCCGAAATGCCGCTGAAACCCGGCATATTGTAGTCGGACAATACGATGTCCCATTCCTGGTCCGCCAGAGCGGCGCGCATGGCCGCCTCACTGTCCACGCGCAGATGGCGGGGCTCATATCCCCCCTTGACGATCTGGTGCAGGGTGAGGGCGGCATCGTCCTCTGAATCCTCCACCAGCAAGACACGCAAAAAATCAGGCAACGATATGAAATTCCTTATTATTTTACAAATAAAACACTACGGAGGGCTGTCAGTGGCTTTAGCGGCCGTCCGCCACCTTCGCCATGCGGTCCAGGACATCATGCAATAGACTGTTTATTATATTGAATTTTTCCGAATCGGCCATGATCTCCTCCGCCGTCTGGGTGGCGGCCCCCCCATCCACCAGATCCGCGCCGCAATGCTCGATCAGGCGGGACGCCGCCTCGGGAGTGGTTTCGAGATGAAATTGAAAACCGATGACACGGTTGTCCACCACAAAACCCTGATGGCGGCAGACCTCACTGGAGGCCACGGGTACGGCGCCGGCAGGCAGATCGAAGGTATCCCCGTGCCAGTGAAAGACCTCGATCTGCGGCGGGAACACCCCGCCCAGCAAGGTGGACGCCAGCGCTGGATCAGGTCTTATGGGCAACCAGCCGATTTCCTTGCAGTGGTTCTTTCCAACCGCGGCGCCCAGCGCCCGCGCTATAAGCTGCGCCCCCAGACAAATGCCCAGCACGGTCTTGTCCGCGGCAATGGCCTCATGGATGAAACGGCGCTCCGGCGCCAGCCAGGGATACTGCGCCTCATCATCGACCCCCATGGGGCCACCCAGCACGATCAACCAATCGTAGTCGTGCCGCATGGGAACAACTTCACCACGATGAAAATGGGTATAGGTCATTTCATGCCCGTGAAGGTCCGCCCAGCGCCCGATCTCTGCCGGGCCCTCAAAGGGAACGTGCTGGAAGATATGGAGATGCATAATGTTCAATATTACACCTCGTCGACATCATTGAGTATATCCTCGGCGATGCGGCGAAAGAATCCCAGATGATCAAAAGGCCGCTCGATGGCGGGATTGGCCCGCCCCAACTGCCACCCGACGAGTTCCAGATGATCGGCCCGCACCACATGGCAGTTCTTCCCCCAACAGGCCGACGAAACCGGGACCTGGGCATCATTCTCCCCTGCGGCGCGCTCGATAAGCCTTGTCCATGGACGGTACCACAAAGGCATTTCCGCCAGCGGACGGCGCCCTGCGTAAGATACATAACCGATATCTTCCCGATCGGGAATTTCACGGTTGAACTGCTGGCATGCCGCAGTGGTCAATTCTTCGACCAGGGGCCTGACCAGCGCGCCTCCATGGCGCAGGAACCAGTCCGCCAGGGGAGTGCCGCGATGGGGGGTGCCAATGGTGATCACCTGCCTGATGCGCCGCCGTGGATCCTTTCTTGCCGCCACATAACGGGCATCGAGCCCGCCGCGGCTGTGAGCGATCAGGTAACAGGGTTGTGACCCCAGAGCATCCAGGTACTCTGCCAGCAAGCGCGCCCGCGCCTCCACCCTCGACCAGGCCCGCAGTCGCGGGAAATGGCAGTCCACCGGCAGATCCGCCAGACAAGCCCTGACGCCACGAAAATATTCAATGGAGAGCGGCCCCCTCCCCAGTCGGTCGAAACCCAGCAGGCCATGAACAAATACCAGAGCCAGACGCTTTCTCATATCATACCAGCCATACCACGCCCAACCCCGCAGCCGCGGCGCCCAGCAGGGGCAAGACCACTTTCACCCGCAGCCCCGCACTGCCAATGGCGCCCGCCAGGCAGGCCTTGACGAGGGTGTTCACCGCCCCGGCGATGACAATACCCGTGGCAGTCGTGGCAACAGGCAGGTCATCGAGGCTCATGCGGGACAGGGTCAGGGTGATGGCGTCCACGTCCATGGCGCCCGACACCACGGCCAGCATATAGACGCCTGTCTCACCCATGAACTCCTGCAGGCCCCGGGCAATGAGGGTAATGATGGCCAGCAGACCGCCGAAGAGCAGGGCGAACTTGAGCTGGAAAGGGTTCTTGATCAACAGCGACCCGGTCTGTACATGGCCCTGTGCCGTCAGGCGGCGATGAAACAGCACGGGCAGTATAGCGATAACGGTCATCACCGTGAGGGGCAGCAGCAGGGCGCTGAACAGGGCGGCATTGACCACGGCCGCCACCAGCAGGATGCGTGGAAACATGGTGCTGCAGGCCAGCAGGATGCCCGATGCCAGCAGGATCTGCTGCCCCTCCTGGGCGCGCGACAGACGTGCGAAATAGAGGGTCAGAGCCGTGGAAGACACCAGGCCGGCCAGCAGGGCCGTCAGCATCACGCCCTTTTCGGCGCCCACGGCCTTCATGGCGATATAGGCGCTGAAGGACAAACCGGCGATGAGCACCACCATCCACCAGATCTCATAGGGATTGAGGGCCTCCCAGGGGCCATAGCCGCGGTTGGGGAGGATGGGCAGCACCACCACGGTGATGAGCAGCAGCTTGAGGGCGCCATGGAGTTCCTGCTGTTCGAGTTTGCGCAACCAGCCATGGATGACGGGCTTCATGCCCAGCAGGATGGCGGCGGTAACGGCCACGGCGGCGGCGGCGAAGATATGCCCCAGGGTGGCCATGGCCCCCAGCACGAAGGTCAGCAGGGCGGCCATCAGACTGGTGATGCCGATGTCCTTGTCGCGGGGCAGGTTGATGAGATAGGCCACCGTCACCACCCCCGCCACCCCGATGAACATGAAACCCAGCAGAGTGGCGCTGAAATGCTCCGCCAGCAGGCCGCCCAGACCGCCCAGCAGGCCGATGAGGCCAAAGGTGCGGATGCCGGCGATGCGCTCGCCTTCCTGGGCCTCACGCTGCTGCCAGCCCCGCTCGGTGCCGATGAGCAGGCCGATGGCGAGGGCGACGCCGAGGGAGAGAAGGGAATCCAATTCCGTCATGGCGCCGGCCTTCCGGCTCAAAAACCCTGCAGGCTGTCCATCATCTGCGGCAGCCACAGGGCGAGCTGGGGATAGGCCATGAGTACGCCCAGGGTGATCACCTGCAGCGCCACGAAGGGTATGATGCCGCGGTAGATGTGCTGGATGCGCACAGAGGGCGGCGCCACCGCCTTGAGATAGAACAGGGAGAAACCGAAGGGCGGGGTCAGAAAGGAAGTCTGCAGGTTCATGGCGATGAGTACGGCGAACCACAACAGATCGATGCCCATGAGTTCGGCGATGGGCGCCAGGATGGGCACCACGATGAAGCAGATCTCCAGGAAATCGAGAAAGAAGCCCAGCACGAAAATGAGGGCCATGCTCAGGGCCAGGAAGCCCCATTCGCCGCCGGGCATGGCCAGCATCAGGTCCTCCACCAGCATGTCGCCACCCATGCCACGGAACACCAGGCCGAAGGCCGTGGCGCCGATGAGAATGAGAAACACCATGCTGGTGAGGCGCGCGGTCTGCTCCATGGCGGCCTTGAGGCTGGCAAGCTTCATGCGGCGGTGCAGGGCGGCCAGCAGGACGGCGCCCAGGGCGCCCACGGCGGCGGACTCCGTGGGCGAGGCGATGCCGAAAAAGATGGAGCCCAGCACCGCCACCACCAGCAGCAGGGGAGGCACGAGGCTGGTAATGACCTGCCGCGGCAGGCTGCCCAGGGCATCATCCCCTTCGCGGGGCCGTGCGACGGCAGGCGCCATGGCGGGGCGCCGCCAGGCGACGAACAATACATAGAGCATGAACAAGGCCACCAGCACCAGCCCCGGCGTCAGGGCGCCCATGAACAACTGCCCCACGGGTACGCCGATGACGTCGCCCAGAAGAATCAGAATAATGCTGGGCGGGATGATCTGGCCCAGGGTGCCGGAGGCGGCGATGGTGCCGGTGGCCAGGGCCGGGCTGTAGCGGTGCTTGAGCATGGCGGGCAGGGCAATGACGCCCATGGTCACCACCGTGGCCCCCACCACCCCGGTGGTGGCCGCCAGCAGGGCGCCCACCACGATGATGGACACCGCCAGCCCGCCGCGCACCCGCCCGAAAAGCCGCCCCATGGTCTCCAGCAAAGACTCCGCGATGCCGGACTTCTCCAGGATGACCCCCATGAATATGAACATGGGCACGGCCAGCAGGGTAAAGTTGGTCATGATGCCCCACATGCGCAAGGGCAGCAGGTCGAAGAATTCCAGGCCGAGGAATATGCCGCCGAACAACATGGACACGGCGCCCAGGGTGAAGGCCACGGGAAAACCCAGCAGCAACAGGGCGATGGCCACCCCGAACATCACCAGCGCCCAGGCCTCCATCTCCATCAGCGGGTGCCTCCCTGCCTTTCGCTGCCTTCGGCGCGGCCTGTATCCGGCGGTGTACACAGACGCTGCAGGCTGCGGATCATCATGGCCAGCCCCTGCAACAGCAACAGGGAGAATCCCACGATGATCATGGCCTTGAGGATAAACCGGTAGGGCAGGCCGCCGGGGTCCGGGGAACCTTCCTGCAGGCGCCAGGCATTGGCGACGAAGGGCACGCTGCTGCTGATCACCAGCACACAGAAGGGAACAAGAAAGAACAGGCAGCCCAGCAGGTCGATCCAGGCGCGGCCGCGATTGCCCAGGCGGCGGCTCTGGTAGATCACGTCCACGCGCACGTGGGCATCGTGCTTCAGGGTATAGGCGGCGGCGAGGAGAAAAATGGTGGCGAAGAGATGCCATTCCAGTTCCTGCAGGGCCACCGAGCCGCTCTGGAACAGGTAGCGCATGGCCACGTCATAGCCGATGATCACCACCATCAGCAACACCAGCCAGGCGCTCAGGCGCCCGCTCCATTCGCTGACGGCCTCGATCACACAGGCTGTTTTTTTCAGAAACTTCATTTTTTATCCCCCTCATCCCAGCCTTCTACCCACAAGGGGCACCGAGGTCCCCGAAGGGGAGAAGGAACCAAAGCCTTTTGCGACACCCTCTCTGGCAAGAAGGAACTGATGACTTGCCGCGCATCAAAACGGCCAGAACCAGTAACGGCGCCGCTCCAGCTCTTTTTTGCAAGTCGCGAGCTGCCGGCTGTAGCGCGCGGCATTGCGCTCCACCTTGCGCGCGGCGCCCAGCAACCATTTCTTTTTTGCATAACTTTTCCTTTTATATCCCCCGTGTCCCTCGTGGTAGGCCAAGTATTGATTGTAGGCGTCCCACTTTGAGATGCCCAGGCGGCGGTGGCTGGTGCGCCCGTACCAGCCGATGAAATCCACGGCGTCGGCGAAATCGTCACGGTCCGCCCCATGATTGCCCGTCTTGTCCTGATACCATTCCCAGGTGGCGTCCATGGCCTGGGCGTAACCATAGGCCGAAGAGGGCCGGGTGGTGGGAATGAACCCCAGAAACTTGTTGCGCGGCGGGCGCGCCTTGGGTTCGAAGCGGGACTCCTGATGGATGATGGCCATCTGGACATGCACCGGCACGCCCCATTTCTCGAAGGACTGCATGGCGGCGTGATACCAGCCACGCTTCTCCTTGAAAATGGCGCACACATTCTCGCGGTTCTCGGGCGGGGTGGTGGCGCAGGAAGCGAGTATCAACACTATCACTGCCAGGACCGCGCCGCCCCAGGCCAGGAGGCGTCCCTTGTCCTGTTTCAGCATCTCCTTCACGGCCTGTCACCGCTGCGCCGGCCATCCGTCCCGCTCAGGCGGAACGGCGCAGGGCGCCGCGCTTTTTCAGGTACACCAGCATGAGGGAAATGGCGGCGGGCGTCACCCCGGGGATGCGCGCCGCCTGGCCCAGGGAGGCGGGCCGCACCCCGGCGAGCTTCTGCCGCACCTCCGCGGACAGGCCCGGCACCTCGCCGTAGTCCAGGTCGGCGGGCAGGGGGGTCTGCTCATGCTGGCGGGCGCGCTCGATCTCGTCCTGCTGGCGGTGGATATAGCCGGCGTAGCGGGCCTGGATCTCGATCTGCTCGGCGATGCGCCCGTCACCGACGCCGGGACCCATGCCCGTCAGGCCCGTCACATCGCGGTAGCCGAGCCCGGGGCGGCGCAGCAGATCCATCAGCGTACACTCGCGGCCGAGGGGAGCGCCGAGGATGTCCGTATCCGCCGCGGACAGGGCTTCGGGGCGCACCCGCGTGGTCTCCAGCCTCCGCTGCTCGCGCGCCAGCGCCTCGCGGTATTCGCAAAAGGCGCGCCAGCGCGCCGCGTCCACCACACCCAGTTCATGGCCCTTTTCCGTCAGGCGCAGATCGGCGTTGTCCTCGCGCAGCATGAGGCGGTATTCGGCGCGGCTGGTGAACATGCGGTATGGCTCCTGGGTGCCGCAGGTGGTGAGGTCGTCCACCAGCACACCCAGATAGGCCCGGTGGCGGCCCGGACACCAGGGATCGCGGTCGCGCAGGCGCAGCACGGCATTGATGCCCGCCAGCAGCCCCTGGGCGGCGGCCTCTTCGTAACCCGTGGTGCCGTTGATCTGGCCGGCGAAGTAAAGCCCCTGGATATGGCGCGTCTCCAGGGAGGGCTGGAGATCGCGCGGATCGAAATAGTCGTACTCGATGGCATAGCCGGGACGAATGATGCGCGCCGCCTCGAAACCGGGGATGGAGCGGATCAGGGCGTGCTGCACGTCGAAGGGCAGGCTGGTGGAAATGCCATTGGGATAGACCTCCGAAGTGTTCAGGCCCTCGGGCTCCACGAAGATCTGATGGGAGGTCTTGTCGGCGAAGCGCACCACCTTGTCCTCGATGGAAGGGCAGTAACGCGGTCCGGCGCCCTCGATGACCCCACTGTACATGGGGGAGCGGTGCAGGGCGCCACGGATGATGTCATGGGTGCGCTCGCAGGTGGCGGTAATGTAACAGGAGACCTGCCTGGGGTGGTCGGCCGCGCTGCCCAGAAAGGAGAACACGGGACGCTCGGCGTCACCGGGCTGCTCCGTCAAGCGGCTGTAGTCGATGGTGCGGCCGTCCAGGCGCGGCGGCGTGCCGGTCTTGAGGCGCCCGATACGGAATGGCAGCTCGCGCAGGCGCCGCGCCAGGGCATTGGCGGGGGGATCGCCCGCGCGGCCGCCTTCGTGATTTTCGAGGCCGATATGGATGCGACCGCCGAGAAAGGTCCCCACCGTGAGCACCACCGCCGGGGCGCGGAAGCGCACGCCCATGCGGGTCATCACCCCGGCAACCTTTTCGTTCTCCACGATGAGATCGTCCACGGACTGCTGAAACAGGGTGAGGGCGGGCTGGGATTCCAGCGCACGGCGAATGGCCTCCTTGTAACGCGCGCGGTCGGCCTGGGCGCGGGTGGCGCGCACCGCCGGGCCCTTGCGGGCGTTGAGGCGGCGGAAGTGGATGCCGGCATGGTCGGCCGCGCGCGCCATGACGCCGCCCAGGGCGTCGATCTCCTTCACCAGGTGTCCCTTGCCGATGCCGCCGATGGCGGGGTTGCAGCTCATCTGGCCCAGGGTGTCGAGATTGTGGGTGAGCAGCAGGGTCTGCGCGCCCATACGGGCGCTGGCCAGCGCGGCCTCCACGCCGGCATGGCCGCCGCCCACGACGATCACATCGAATTGTTCCTCGTAGCCCATTTCCCTCGACTCGGTAAGGTAAAGTCGGCCCCCTTGCGGGCCGTTAAACATCATAATCAGGAACAGGCCCTCAACGCGCCGTGCGGAACGCCGCCGGGAGCCCTGTCTCCGCTGAGGATAATCCTGAATCCGTGGGTTCAGGATAATATCAAGATCAAGGACTTATTTATATACCATGAACAGATCCGCCGCCCCAGCCCTAGCCGCAGAAGGCCACCCCTCCCTGGACAAGGCCATCGCCGCCGTCAATGACATCATTCTCGGCAAGGAGCCGGTCATCCGCCTGGCCATCGCCTGCATGCTGGCCCGCGGCCACCTGTTGCTGGAGGATCTGCCCGGGGTGGGCAAGACCACCCTGGCCCATGTCCTGGCCCGCGCCCTGGGGCTGGAATTCCACCGCATCCAGTTCACCAGCGACATGCTGCCCGCCGACATCCTGGGGGTGTCCGTCTATGACCAGGAGCAGGGCGGCTTCCGCTTCCACCCCGGCCCCATCTTTTCCCAGGTGGTGCTGGCCGACGAGGTGAACCGCGCCACGCCCAAGGCGCAGAGCGCCCTGCTCGAAGCCATGGAGGAATACCAGGTCACCACGGAAGGGGAGACCCACGCCCTGCCGGCACCCTTCTTTGTCATCGCCACCCAGAACCCCAGCCACCAGATCGGCACCTTTCCCCTGCCGGAGTCCCAACTGGACCGCTTTCTCATGCGCCTGCGCATAGGCTACCCCGGCGCCGCGGCCGAACGGGCGCTGCTGATGGGCAGCGACCGCCGCGACATGGTGCGCGAACTGGTCCCCGTCATGACAGCCGCGAAACTGCTCTCCTTGCAGCGAGAGGCCACCCGCATCCATGTCTCCGGCAAACTGGTGGACTATGTGCAGGCCCTGCTGGCCTTCACCCGCGAGTCGCCCCTCTACCGCAACGGCCTCTCGCCGCGCGCGGGGCTCGCCCTGCTGCGCTGCGCCCAGGCCTGGGCCATGCTGGCGGGGCGCCCGCAAGTCCTGCCGGAAGACGTGCAGGCGGTGCTGCCCGCCGTGGCGGGGCACCGTTTGCAACCCTCGGCGGAGAACCGCGCCCAGGATGGCGACGCCCTGACGGACACCCTCTTGAACAGCGTGCCCGTCACCTGACACCCGGGAAGACCCTGCCACCGGCGTCGCCATGCATTTCTCCATCACCGCCCTGCCCCACCGCCTCTATCGTTTATTGCGCATCGAGCGGCGCGCGCCGTCCTCGCGCAACCGGCCCGTCACCCTGTCGCGGCAGCGGGTGTACATTCTGCCCACGCGCTTCGGCCTGGTATTCGCCCTGCTGATTTTCGTCATGGCCATCGGCGCCGCCAATTACAACAACAACGTCGGCTTCATGCTCACCTTTCTGCTGGCGGGGCTGGGGCTGGTCACCATCCTCCACACCTACCGCAACCTGGCCCAGCTCACCTTCCGCACGGGGCGGGCGCGGCACGTCTTCTGCGGAGAGCCCGCCTGCTTCACGGTCTACGTGGACAACCCGGGCAGATGGGCGCGCAGCGCCGTGGCCCTGCGCCTGGCGGATCAGCCTCCCGTCCTGACAGATATCGCCGCCGGGGCCACCACCGAGGTGGAGCTGACCCTGCCCAGCCGGCACAGGGGTTACCTGCCCCTGAGCACCCTCACCATCACCACCCGCTACCCCCTGGGCATCTTCCAGGCCTGGTCCCATGTGCGCCTGGACATGACCTGCCTGGTCTATCCGCGTCCCGCCACGGTTTCCATGACGCCCGCCCACATACGCCGTTCGGGTGGGCGGCACACGGTCTACACCACGGGCAACGATGACTTCCTCGGCTACCGTCTCTACCAGCCCAGTGATTCGCCCCGCCACGTGGACTGGAAGGCCGTGGCGCGCGGCAAGGACATGCTCACCAAGCAGTTCGCCGACAATGAAAGCGAAACCCTGTGGCTGAACTGGGACGACCTGCAGGGCCTGGACAGCGAGGCGCGCCTCAGCCGCCTGTGCCGCGGCGTGCTGGACGCGGAAAACGCCAGCTTCCGCTACGGCCTGCGCCTGCCTGACAAGCTCATTCCCGCCGACCGCGGCGACGCCCACCGCCAGCGCTGCCTGGAGGCGCTGGCGCTGCACGGGGTGGCGCCGTGAGCCGGCGCCGGGCCGCGGCCCCGGAAACCCCGCTGGCGCCCGCGACCATCAAGCTGTTGCTGGCCTCCCTGGCCCTGGCCCTCACACCCCATCTGACGCACCTGCCCCTGCTCATCGCCCTGTTCTGCCTGGTGTTCGGCGTATGGCGCCTCATGGTCACCACCCACGGCTGGCCCCTGCCAGGGAAATTCATCCGCCTGCTGCTCACCCTGCTGGTGGTGGCCGTGGTGATAACCACCTATGGCACCATCGCCGGGCCCGACGCGGGCACGGCCCTGCTGGCCGCCATGCTGGGTCTCAAACTCCTTGAAACCAAACGGCCCCGCGACGCCGCCCTGGTCATCGTCCTGGGTTATTTCCTCACCGTCACCTACGCCCTGTATTCCCAGTCCATTCCCGTCGCCATGTACCTGCTGGTGGTGATGGTGCTGCTCACCGCCACCCTCATCAGGCTGCATCAGGGTGAAGGATCCCGGGAGGCAACCATATGGCGTCTCTCGGGCCGGCTGTTCCTCCAGGCCCTGCCCATCATGGTGGTGATGTTTCTCCTCTTTCCCCGCCTGCCCGGCCCCCTGTGGGGGCCGCCCCAGGGCGGGAGCAGCGGCGCCACGGGCCTCAACGACGAAATGACGCCGGGCAGTATCAGCAACCTGGGGCAGTCGGACGCCATCGCCTTCCGGGTGAGTTTCGATGGCGCCGTTCCCGACAATACCCTGCTCTACTGGCGCGGCCCCATCCTGTGGCACACCGATGGCAAGCGCTGGACCGCCGGGGCGGCGGCCAGGCCGCCCCTTCCCGCGGCCACGGGGACAAATCCGGACCTGACGCCCATCGGCAAGGCCGTCAGTTACCAGGTGACGCTCGAACCCCACCGGCACAACTGGCTCTATGCCCTGGACATTCCCACCACCCTGCCACCCGGCAGCCTGCGGACCCCCGATTACCAGGTGCTCGCCGCCCGGCCCGTCGCATCCCTGATGCGCTATGCCATGTCGTCGCACACCCACTACCGCCTGCGGGGACTGGGCGATCATGACCGCCGGCGGGCCCTGCAACTGCCTCCCGCATCCAACCCCCGACTCCAGTCCCTGGGCCGCCAGTGGCGCCGGGAACTGCAAGACGATGAACGGCTGGTGCAGCACGCCCTGGATTACTTCCTCAACGAGCCGTTCTACTACACCCTGCAGCCCCCCCTGCTGACGGGCGGCGACCCCATGGACGAATTCTTCTTCAACACCCGGCGCGGCTTCTGTGAACACTATGCCGCCAGCTTCACCATCCTGATGCGGGCGGCGGGCATTCCCACCCGCATCGTGACGGGCTATCAGGGCGGTGAATTCAATAACGTGGGGGGCTACCTCGTGGTGCGCCAGCGGGACGCCCACGCCTGGACGGAAGTGTGGCTGGACGGCAGGGGCTGGGTGCGCATCGACCCCACCGCCGCCGTGGCCCCCGGGCGTATCGAAAGGGGCATGGACAGTGTGCTGCGGGAAGCGCGCGACAGCACGTTCAGCCACGCCCTGGGAGGCGAACTCTGGCGCCAGTTGCGCAACGGCCTCGACGCCCTCGACAACGGCTGGAACCAGTGGGTGCTGGGCTATCAGGCGTCGCTGCAAAGCCAGCTCCTCTCCGGCCTGGGACTTACCTCCTGGCATGCCAAGGCCCTGGGCGCCGCCATCAGCCTGGGCCTCCTCTTCTCCCTGACGGCATGGCTGCTGCTGCGCCAGCGCCCCGCGCGCCAGGATCCGGTGACGTCGGCCTACCGGCGCTTCTGCGAAAAACTGGCCCGGCGCGGTCTGCCGCGCAGGCCGGCTGAAGGACCCGTGGATTATGCCGATAGAATCATCAGGAAACGGCCCGACCTGGCCGCAGAGGTGGAAGAGATCAACCGCCTGTATATCGTGCTGCAGTACGGCGCCCCAGGGGCGCCGGCCGTCATGCGCCGCCTTTGCCGCAAGGTCAAAGGCTTCAGGCCCTGAACCAGGCGACAGGAGGAAGAGAAAATGAGCGGAACCAAAGGATACGTTGCAGCGCCCGGCATGCAATCGCTGGGCAGCGGCAAGGCCTTCAGCAAGGAAGTGGCCGCCATGCTCAAAAGCACCCAGATGTTCGGGGACTTCTTTGCGGACGAAAACGAACTTCTCGCCCCCTACATGCTGGCCTACGGCGCCCCGAAAAACGTTATCGTGTTCCGCGAAGGGGAGCGCACCGGCCAGATGTGCCTGCTGGTGGAAGGCAGCCTGGAACTGTTCAAGGGCGACGACCAGGGCGGACACAAAAAACTGGTGGAAGTACGGGCCGGCAAATCCATCGGTGAGATGTCCGTACTGGACGGCCAGCCCTACTCGGCCACCGCCATCACCGCCTCGCCGTCAAAATTGCTGCTGCTCACCCGCGACAACCTGCAACGCATCATGGAAGAACACCCCCGCCTGGCCGCCAGGGTGTTGTGGAAAATCGGCAACCTGCTGAGTCTGCGTTTGCGGCAGACCACGGGAAAGCTGCTTGATTTTTTGTGAGCCGGCCTGATTTTCAAAAAATGCTTTTAACTTGAGAGTACCGAGACCTCTGCAACTACTTGATTCTCAATAAAATACAGCGCTGCATCATGGTCATTCCCGCGAAGGCGGGAATCCAGGAAAATCAATGGGTTCTGGATTCCTGCCTCCTCAGGAATGACGGAACTCGGTACTCTCAAGTTTTAAGGAAGGTCTGATTAATTCGTCATCCCGGCGAAGGCCGGGATCCAGTTATTTGATTTTCCTGGATTCCCGCCTGCGCGGGAATGACGATTGTCGGATTAATCAGGCCTTCCTTAATAAGGCTGAGTCAATGAGGCCGCAGCATTTCGCTGCGGAAAACGGGGCTCGATGCGGGCAATCAGGCCAAGCCGGCTGGAAGAAAGTGTGATGGAACGGGCATGGATTTTCTCATCTTGGGACAACTGATCTGGCTCAGGCAACTTGCCAGCACCCTTGTCCACCCGCCGGTGCACGTGACGGCCCTCCACCGTGTCGGCCGAATCCGCCCATTCACCCTGGACCCATTC